>ERZ772974.2-NODE-2-length-229888-cov-9.792554_pt1 | contig 229888 bp, 264 predicted proteins | sample MGYA00580671_ERZ772974 | MGnify/ENA primary metagenome ERZ772974 (study PRJEB29015, sample SAMEA2738065) | human oral metagenome | biome: human oral; feature: human-associated habitat; material: saliva | place: China | collected 2218 ... | reverse complement strand
GTTGGTATGCAGCGCCTACGGCAACTGCATTAGCATTACGGTAATGGCCTACACTGGCCGCGAAGGACCACTTATCTTTAGGATTGTAATCTAAGAATTTAAGACCAGCAAGAGCAGATGCTTTGGCAACGCCTTTATTTACTTGTTGGTCTGCATAATGATTAGCTTGAGCAATAGAAATATTGCCAATATTATTAATTTTATTATCCACTTCTTTAAGTTGTGCCACATTCACTGCATCAGTATCATTTGTACCAGCTGCAACGGATGTAATTTGACGCGTTACGCCATTCGCTACATCACCAATGGACACAGCAGATGCCGTGGATTTCCAAGTAGCCGATATATTATTATTTGAACCATAACCATCTTTACCAGCATTAATATTAGCAATAGAATTAGCTCCTAAAGCAATACTATCATTTGCAATAGCTTTTGCATTCATACCAATAACAATAGAATTTTTGCCAGTAGCATTTACTGAACTACCAAATGCTAATGCATTTTCATTTTCAGCATATGCCCCATTACCAATAGCTACAGTATTATCTGCAGCAGTGCGAGCTTGAGATCCAATAGCAAATGTATTATCTTGTAATGCTTCAGCATGAGAACCGATTGCAACAGAATTTCTGCCGGTAGCTTTTGAGTATTCGCCACCAACTAAACTATTAATACCTTCTGCTTTGTTTCCAATACCATAAACTAATGCATTATTAGCACTTACAGTATTGTTATAACCAACTGCAAATGCAGACCTACCTGTTTCAGTAATTGTATTAGTATAACCATAAGCTTCAGCACCATAATGTGCTGCTGTAGGATTTACAGTATTGTCTAAACCGGCTGCAAATGTAGATGCTGTTACTGCTGTCAATACAAAAGTTGTTAAGATTGTTTTTTTATTCATCATATTTTTCCTTTTTAATCAAAATTGGTTTTGTTTTTTGTTTAATTTTTATAGGTTTGATAAACCTGCTTTGTATTTTACCACAAGTATAGTATACTGGAATTTTTTTCATAATAATTAAAATGTTAAAGAATAAAATTCTCGACTATTTTGATCTAATGTTTCGATGCTATTGACACATTCATCAATAATTTTAATGACTGTGTTCCAAAAATCTTTAATATCGGCTGCTTCGCCGCTTAATAAAATCGAAGCGACATCATCATAGCCATTAAAATATTTACTATATTCAGATGCTTTTAATCGTTTTTCAAATTCTTTAGCATAACTGATCTTAGTAAAATTTAATACAAAATCATACATCTTATTACTCCATTAAAAAAGCGGTATCTTACGATACCGCTAGTTAATTATTTAATTATGCATTCAATGCATCTTTAACTGTTTTAGATACTTTAAATTTAAAAGTATTAGATGCTGCAATATGAATTTTTTCACCAGTCGCAGGGTTATGACCTTCACGAGCAGCACGTTCACCTTTTTCAAAGGAACCGAAGCCAGCAATCGCAACTTTTTCGCCTTTTTTAACTTCTTCAATGATAGTAGCAAATACTTCGTTAACAATAGCTTCGGCAGCTGTTTTTGTAGAAACCAATTCTTTTTCTACGAGTTTAGTAGCAAGTTCTTTTTTATTCATTATTAAGTACCTCTTAAAAACAAAACATTTATTTAATCTACAATTAATATACACTATTAGAAATTATTAGTCAACAGTTAGATCGCTATTTTCTAATAAAGATTCATAATATTTTTGTTTAGCATCAATTTCTTCTTGACATCGATTAACTTTTGATTGATATTTTTCAAGCTGTGTATTCAAATACTTGATTTCTTTTTCAACTTTAGTAATTTTACGTCGTAATGTTTTAATCTTACGATCTTTACTGGTCGTATTTTTAATTAATTGATTAATTGCTTGACGAGAAATATTAAATTTTTTAGCAATTGCATTAAGTGTCCAGCCTTCTAAATACATTTTAATGCGTTCTTTTCTTTTATCATCAAATGCATCGATATCGATATCTTTAAATAATTCTTTACGTCTAGTTAATTCTCTTTCTGAAGCTTTTTGTAGATTATTATCTTTCATACGACATGCTAAACAATGATCATGCTGTGCATTGTATTTCATTTTTTTACCACAAATCTTACAGAATTTCTTCTTAATAGTTCTAACTTTTAAATTATCTAAATGATCATTTCTAGAATCGCCATCTTTAAAATCGACAAAGAATCGTTCGCAAGGTTCAATCGTTAAAAATGCTTCAGCTTTCAAACGTGCCGTAGCATAACGTACTAATGTTTTAGGAGCTGTTACGACATATCCTCGACTAGCATCGTACGTTCCTTTTACGACACGAAAGCCATAATGATCGGTATAATTAACAATCTTATCTGGATATACGTAAAATCCTTTAACTTTTTTACATTTACCAGCTCTTAGATCTGCTTTAATATCCAGGTAAGACATAAATTCATAGCCTTTCATATATTCACCTACTTTAAAATTTTCATGTCTTCTGGCATTGATTCATCGATTGCTTCGATCATATTCTCGATATAATCGCGATCGCAGAATTCAATATTCTTGCTCGGAGCATATTTACGATCGACAATTTTCCAACCTTTACAAATATACGTACCGTTATCGCCTTCAAGATCAAGTTTATCTAACGTATCAATACCGACACTTAACCCGTCACGGTCAGATAAATAATTGCAAATAACTTGAACGAGCCGAGCATAACCATAATCGTCGTAATCTGGTTCTCTAAATCCAGATCGCTTACAATATTCTAAAAATGCTGTTATGCTATCAAGGCCACCATTCCAATGAACATAAATACCTAACGATTTATTATCGTGAATGCTCGGATCTTTTTTCCACGTAATAACTGCCCTATTCCCCATATGCACCTCCTACAACAAAAACATGGTTGTTTTAACTATTGCAAAAATTAATAAGTATATAGCTACTAATATTAAGAAGATAGCTGGAACCACTGTTAATACTAAAAATGTTTTATTTAAATATTTAAAAATAATTCCACTTTTGTTTAAAGTAAGGCTATAAAATAATGAAAACAATACTGCAAAGAAAAGAATGATCAAACATCCAGAAAAAAGTCCTGTAACCTTATCCATTATCAATTTTATTTAGTCTCCTATAGCAACGACGCCATATTAATTTATGTGATCGTTCTTTACTAATACAATGTGCTAATTCATGAATAAAAGTATCCTCGATATCGCCGGCATTAAAATTAATTTTAATCAATGCCGATTTGTCATCAAATATAGTTTCGCCATATATATTCTTCTTATTAGTTTCACATATAAGAATATCTAAATTACAACTATTTTTATATTTATATATAAACGTATCGAGGATTTTAATCCATTTTTTCTTTAGCTTAGTATCATAATAGACTTCCATTATTTAACTTCCCAATGTTGACAATCATATTTAGTTTCGTCACAAGAAGTTAAATATTCTTCTTTAGTACATAATCTAGCATCATGAACTTTTGATTTTTCAAGGAAGAAGTCCATGTAAAAATTATTAATTTCATCTAATGCTCCGTCAGAAATTTCTTTGTTATTAACATCGAAATTAATTTCACAATATGACCAATCTTCGCCTTTATTTTGAATAATAGCAAAATACATATGTACAGTTTTAGTGCCATCATCATTAATAGTAATTTCTACATTTTCCATACTAACCACCTAATAACGGATTAATAGAATCCCAATCATAATCATCATGTTTAATATCTAAATTTTTAATAATATTACCATTGCGATCGACTTCAAAATCTCGTTCAAAACACATGCCGGATTCAAACATATATCCTTTAACATCGATATGATATAAATTAGCTACTTCTACTATTTCATCGATCGGTAAATCCCATGCACTTTTTACATTAGCACAGAAAAATTTATCTTTATCATCATCTTCTGTTTCATGAATAGAACATGACCATTCTGTATCAATATATGCACGACGAAATGTTTTAAACCATGTGTTACTTTGACTGATGCCTTGAACGTCACCATATTCATCAGTCGTAACATTATTACTAATAATGGATACTGGTGGATCTTGTGTGAAATCCATATCGACTTCAATTAATTCTTCTTCTAAAAATCTTTTTAAATCGTTATATTTGCCACGAAATTTAATGATACCTTCGACCCAATTTGGCATGATTATTTCCTTTCTAAATATGCTTTTCTAGCTCCGATAATTGTATTGAAATTCTTATCTCTAATAAAATTAATAAAGTCTAAATCTTCTTCTGTTAAAGCATCAGGCAATTCTCTATTATTTTTAATACAATCTAAATAGTAACGACGACGTTTCCAAACTAAATAATACGGGAATTTCTGTTTATACATTTTACCAGTAGTATCTGTAATAACAAAACCTTCTGTCTTTGGTTCAGCCATAAAAATACTTTTAATATAATGCTCTAATTGATCACGAGAACTAGCTTTAACATTTAAAGTACAAGCCATAAGGCTATTTTTTTCTGGTTTATAGCTATTAATAAATTCTTTACAAAGTTTATCAGAAAATTGAATATCGACATTAATACCATCGAGATGTAATTGATTCGGGATAAAATCTAATAAGAATAAATGTTTTTTACCTTCGTAATCGACCATATGTGTGTTATCACTAGGATGACATACTTCAAATACAGCACTTGCACTATATTTTTTACATAGATCAATTATTAAGTTTCGATTGTGTTCTAAACAACAATCCCAAATATCTTTAATCATCGGAACAAAATTACCTTGTGTTGTCGATTTACTTGCAAAAATAATTTTTTGATGTTCTTCATCCCAAGAAATAATGCCTAAGAAGCCATTTTCTTTTCGAGAAATATGAACAGGATACACTAAATTATCAAATTCTTCTTGTTCGTCTCCACGTTCGCCAAAATTAAAGAATTTATTATAACTCCTTGCCTTAACAGCTCCTGTAATTTGATCGACGAACAATCCTCTAGCTTTAATTGTTAAGTCATTCCAGATAGCATGATAAAATACGCCTTTATTAAAATTTAAACTCATTAAATTATCTGGTAATTTTTTAGCAATAATATGACGACTATTAGCAATAGCATTAACTTCTTCATCTAATGTCGCAATATAAGTGCCTTTAAAATATTTAGATAATTCATTTTCTGTTTTTAGATAATCTTTGTTATATACTTCGTTTTTAATTTGATAGACTTCATGACCATCTTTATTAATTACAAAATATTTTAAGAATCCACCGAATTCAACTTGACCTTCTAAAGCAATAGAATGTTTCGATGTTAATGCTCTACGATGACCAAATACTTGAATTGGATAATTAGTATAATTTGCGCGAGATTCATAAGCTTGTGTTACTTCGAATTCGTAACCACCATGGCCATTAATATATTGCCATGCAGCCATATTTTGTCTTGGCAAACAACCTAATCCGGCATGCGTTACGATATATTCTTTATTCAAGAATTTAAAGAAATAAGCTGGTAACATTTTACGATATAAAATTCTTAATTGTTTTTTAAGATCTTTTTCGCTAATATATTTTGTTTGCCATTGTTTTAATGTCGTTTCTTTAAAACGAATCATGCCATTGTCATTACGATTTTCATCGCGATCGAATGCCCAATCAACCCAATGTAACTCATGATTACCTTCCAATAGAATTACATTCTTTTGTTCGGCAATATCGAACAACGTATCTAATACTTCTAAGTTTTCGATACCACGATCAAAATAATCACCGACGAAAATATACAAATTCTTTTCGTTTTTGATATCGTATTGATTAATTAATTCATGTAATACTGTATTACAGCCATGAACATCGCCGACAATAATAACTTGATCATATGTATCAGCCATGTCTTTTATTAGATTACTAAAATCATCACGAAATGCTAATGTATCTAATTTTGTAAAATCTTTAGACAAATTAATTGTTTCCCAATTATGATACATATTACGAATTACGTTTTCCGGAACACGATTTAATTCGTCACGATATTTATTTCGTTCGACATACACTTCGACATCTTCACGTTCTGGTTCCCAATAGAATAATCGATATTTATATTCTTTAGCAAGATCACGATATCGATTAATTTGTTTTGTATGCCATTTACCAGAACTACAATGAGTCGCATCGATAATCGTTGGTGAACCGTTTTTCATACGATTAACGAGCATCGTATCCAATATTTGAAATACTAACGCATTATCTTGTTGACTAATGCGATATTCGCCGTCTTCGTTTACTTCTGGGGCACGTAACATTAATCGAATATCGTCTGGACTTAATACATAATTTTTAAGACCAGATTCTTCGATAGCTGTACTTTTACCACAACCCGGACAGCCTCGCATAATAATTAAATCTCTCATTTTTTTTATTCCTTTATATAATAAAAAAAGACGGCCTCAATGAGACCGTCTATTCATATCCTATTAATTTGTTAATAGTTTTCTTAAACTTTGTCGGAAATTTATCTAATATTGCCTGGCTATATACATAAGCTTTATGTGTCCAAAAACAGTCGCTCCATATACGATATGAAGTTTTAGTAGCCATACTTAATTTAGTTAGTAATGTAAGATCGACATCCTCTGCGCCGATTCTTATTAATTTTAATTTTCTATAAGGAATATCTAATATCGTAGCCCATTCTTTAGTCGTCATGCCAGTTTCTTTAATATACTGGTTTAATAATTCATTAGGGCTTATTAGTTTCTGACACATCATCGTTGATATGCCGTCCACATTACTGTACCGCCATCGATATGACTTGGATTCATATCTTTAGTATGAACAATGCCTTCGATACGCTTATATTGAACGCCATAGTTCATATAACCTTTACCGTCTAGATAAGTAGCTCCGACTTTTAATTTAAACTTTTTCTCGTGATTAATCTTATATACGTCGACACTTTTTTCTTCTTCGATAATTTTAGTTTCGTCGGCTTTGCCACGAATCGCTTCTTGTGTTTTTTGACTAATAATATTAGATTCACCGCCACGAGCAACGTATTGGACTTCTTTAAATACAGTTTGAGGTTCTTGACCATATACATATTGAGTTTTAACTACTTCTTGAATGACCGGAGTGCTTCTCTTATTTATTAGCTCTCTTCGCATATTATCAAAAGTTAATTTATCATTATAAGACATATGCTTTTGATCTTCAAAACTGTAACTAGTTACATGATGTTTACGATCCCAATCCTCATATTTTTTTTGATCGACAAAATACTGAAATAAATTAGTTACTATCATAATAATAATTGCTAATATAGCCCAGCATATTATCTTATGCTTAGTATAAAATTCTTTCAGCATTTCAAATAATAATTTTAAAAATTGCATAGAGAATATCCTTTTATTTAAATCTTAACCGTACTAATATATTACCATTAAAATTAAAATAAATTATCAATATTCTCAACTTTAACTTTTTTAGATTCCATTAAACTTTCTTTTTTAAATTCAGACGGAATCTCTTCGATAAAGCGACTACCTTTTAATACTTTAGTTTGACCAAATTGTTTATATAAATTGAAGTAAGAAATGCTTAGAATGCTTTTAGCTCGAGTCATAGCTACATACCATAGACGACGTTCTTCTTGAATCTGAGCAATGTCGTTTAAAGAATTTTGGTGAGGGAATAATCCTTCATTACCGCCAACGATAAATACCATATCGAATTCAAGACCTTTAGATGCATGAATAGTCATAAGGCTAACAGCATCACGTTCTTCTTCTTCGACAGATTCCTCGTCGAAACCTAATGTCGATTCTAATAGATCGCTTACACAATCATATTCTTCCGCAATATGAATTAACTCATCGACATTCTTTTGACGAGTCCAAGCTTCGTTTTGAGTTTTGTCTTCGTCATTTTTTTCTTTGTCTTCTTCAGAGCGATAGGACTCGATCAAATAATTTTTATAATCAAATTCATTTAAATAATATTCGATAATTAATGCTGGTTCGACATTTTCTTGAGCAAATTTTACGACTCTACCAAACTTTTTCAAGAATGTTTCGGCGCCTTTTTTAGCCTTGCCTTTTAATAGCATTACATTTTTCTTAGCTTTTTCAATAACGCTAGATTCACCACATTCTAACATTAATTTATTAAAGGATGCATCGCCAATACCACATTTAGGAATATTAATAATACGTTTTAATGCTTCTTCATCTTTATTATTTAACAGCAATCTTAATACAGCTAGAATATCTTTAATTTCTTTACGATTACAAAATGGTAAACCACTTACTAATGTATAAGGAATTGCACATTTTAAAAAAGTTTTTTCAAAAATTTCAAATTGACGTTTAGTTCTAGCTAAAATACAAATATCTTTATAGTTAAGACCGCCTTTAACTGCGGCATGAATACTTCTTACGACATATTCAGATTCAGCAGTTTGATCATTAACTTGCTTAACGTAAATTTTAGTACCAGCATCTTGTTTACTAAAAGCTTCTTTTTTAATAATAGCTGGATTATTATCGACAACGGCATTACTTGCATTAACAATATTGCTAGTAGAGCGATAATTTTGCTCTAACACGTATTGATCGAAACCACCGTCGACAATTTGCTTACAGATGAAATCAATTTCAGCACCACGGAATGCATAAATACTTTGATTATTATCCATAACCATGCATAAGTTTTCATTGCCTTCAGCAATCTTGTTAATGAAATACCAGTTAGAAACCGCGCTATCTTGGGCTTCGTCGACGATAACGTATTTATATTTATTCCAAACGTATTGTTGCACTTCTGTATAGTTATTCAAAATACGAGCAGCTAACATAGTTAGATCATTAAAATCCATCATGTTTTCGGATTCTAATTTACGTTGGTATTTCTCATAGACATCGGCAGCTAATGTAAAATTAGCTTGGATTTCTTTATCTTGCTTAGCTTCAGTATATGTTAAACCTTGTGTTTTCCATTGACCGATCATAATGATCGCAACGTCTTTTAATTTAATATTAGAACCACAAATATCTTTAATGATTTTTTCACTCTCGTCAGCATCACATACTGTGAAGTTATTTTCATATCCAATAAGATAGGAAAATTTTCTTAATAACATAGAACTGAAAGAATGATATGTACATACTGTAACTGGTTTAGCAATTGCACCGATTTTAGCAATCATGCGTTCTTTCATTTCAAGTGCTGCTTTACGAGTAAATGTAAACATTAAAATATTGGCAGGATCGATACCTTGTTCGATCATATAAGCAGTACGAGTAACGATAGTTGCAGTCTTACCACTGCCTGGCACTAGCATTAACGATAAATTTTCCGTTAATGCGTTTTGCTACAGGCAATTGTTGTTCATTTAGACCTTCTAATAACTTAGACATATAGCCTCTCCTTTCATATATAATACATATAACAATTAAGAACAGGCTATACGCCTAAATAATTAGATATAATAAAAGTCGACAGAATTAACTGCCGACTTATTTTTCTTATTTATTAGTTACCAATGTTATTAATAAATTCAGGTACACTATCATAGTATTCTGGTTTATTAGTATCTTCTTCAACTTTACCATTGGATACCATTACTTGTTGAACGATTTGTTCACAAGATTGACCTTGGAAACCTTGAGTTTCATATGTAACTTGACCGTCTTTTGTAATACGAATTTTAATTTCTTGCATTTTTAAATCTTCCTTTTCTGATTAACTAAAAAAATAAATAAAAGGGGCCGAAAAACGACCCCTTATTATTTATATTATCGAGTATAAGTAAGTTCGATATAATCTTGAGTTTGTTCGATTTGACCCATGAAATTCATAGCGTCCAATTGATAAGCAAAGTTATATGCTTGATACAACATACCCAATTGTTCGGACAAAGTTTTCAAAGACATGCTAGTGCCCCAGAAATCGCCACGGATTTCAAGTTTACCATCTTCTTTGAATACAAGACCGACTTGAGTTTTACCATTGATGCGAACAGTGCAATCAACATCACGTTGATCTCTTGGTACTGTTACGCCATAGTAATTGTCAGCAAGGCGTTTATCGTCGAAGTCGACTGTAAAGCCTTTTTCAAAACGATCGTCTTGCATCATTTGCATGAAAACGGATTGATCCACATCAGATAAAGTTTCGATTTGTTGACGTACGTATTTAGACATAATAATTGTCCTCCTGTTTTAAAATAAAATATACGTATATATTGTAAAAATAATTACGGTATCGTAATTATATATTACCTAGATATTATCTTTAACGAACTTATATTCTTTAGGAAAAGTTCGTTTAATATAGCCTTTTTTCGCTTTTTGACGAAGTTCGACTGCCTTACTATCATTATAGAATGTATTCCCCTTAGAGTCAATAATAACTCGTGTAATAGTCGATAATGTGTCGGCTAATACTTCACTTACGGGAAATACATCTTCTGTTAATGCTTCGAAAGCTTGAAGAGATTGAAGGCAGACATTGATATCTCGAATGAGAATCTGTGCCTCCTCCTTCAATTTCTTATCAGCTTTTTCATTTAATTGTTTTGCTAATGCTTTAGCTTTTTCAGAATTAGATTCTTTTTTAGCATTTGCATTAGCATTAAACTTAATAATTGCCATTTATTAATCTAATTCCTTATTTAAACATACTTACTGCTTCGTCTTCTTCGTCGTCTTGAAACACAGAATAATCTTCGTCTTCATTATCATTAATAAGATCAGTTTCTGGTTTAGATGCATACACAGCAAAGCGACGAGCATGTTCTTCGAGCATACGAATTGCATCGGTAGAGCTACGTGTAACTGGTACGATAGTACTTAATGCTTCTTCGATTAATTTCTTAGTCAATGTTTCTGTTTGATTTAAGAACAATACACGTTGTAAATTAATTACAGTTTGTTCGATTTCAGCACCAGTAAATTTATCGATACCAGACATTAAATGTTTCATCATAGCTGGCGTTACTTTAATATCATATTTTGCTAAATAGATATCTAAGATTTCACGAGCTTCTTTCTTATTAGGTACTGGGAAATACCATTGACTGTCGATACGTCCAGCACGTAATAGTTCTGGAGGTAACTTCGTAATATCGTTACTAGTAAAGATAGTAAGTGTATTTTCATTTTCGTGCAAGAATGTTAACAAACGACTCATTACACGAGACAAAGTGCCTCCATCAGTACTATTAGAACTTGCATACATATGTTATTATCCTGTATATTTTTACATACAGCTCTGGAAGTTTCCTTCATTTTCATCGATCGGTCTTTTCCGATCCAGTTTAGCGTACCTTTTCACCTTTATAAAAGATTCATAGGGTTGGGGCCTCTTGGTAGGATTATATCTTTTCACCTACTACGCGTTGCGGCTGGTTTAATTTTATTAAACCTTCACCTCTGATTAGCATATTGTATATTAATACAACTTAGCCTTCCAGATTTTTTCCCCAAAGCTAGTCATTATCTTCTGAATCTGTTGATAATGACGCGGCTATGCTATTTACAAATCTTCCTTTTTCATCTTTTAACCATGGATGTTTTTTATTATGACATTCTTTACATAATGTCATACCATTATTTATGTCATTAAATTCAAAACTATTTAATATGTCATCTAAAATAAAATTATATTTTTTTACAATATTATATAATTCATTAATATGATGAACAATTAAGTTAGAATCTTCATGACATTCTACACATTTAAAATTATCTCGTTCCATACATGAAAGCCTCCATGTATTATATTTTTTAGATGTTCTTAAATAATGCGATATTTCTGCATACGTTTCTTTTTCTTTTTGAACAAATGCTTTCTTATGCTCTAAACAACAAAAATTTTTATTATTGTTTTTAAAACGATATTCATTTATAGTATATTTTTTATGACAATAGTCACAAGAAACTTCGATTTGTTTTTTCTTTGCCAAAGTGGCACATTCATTAGAACAATAAATGTGTTTATTTTTACCAAGAAAATAATCTTTTAATCGATTTAAACCTTTTTCTATTCTTTTGCCACAATAATCACATTTTAAACTTTCTAATTTGTAATCATATTTTTTTTTAAAATTTTCATGATCAGAATTTTTACATTCTAATGAACAATATACTACATTTTGTTTTCTTTTTAATTGTTTTTTAAGATAACTATTTGTAACTGTAAAAGTCTTTCCGCATTTTTTACAAATTAAATCAATAGTTGTTCCTCGAAGATTATTATCTTCATTAAATTTTTTACAACAATTAGAAGAACAAAAATAATGTTTTTTGTTTTTAAATTTTCGTTGTACCTTAAAATCTTTCCCACAGCAATCACATTTTACATTTAACTGATTACGTCCCCAATGTTTATCTTTACATTCTCGAGAACAGAATTTTATAGGCTGATTTTTTTTATTAGCATTTTTAATTTCTCGCTCACTTTTTTGAAACATATTTCCACATTCAAGACAGATGTAGTCATGATATACAATGTTTTTATGAGCAAATTCATGCATGCATTTTTTTGAACAAAATAATGGTTCAAAGTCTGGATTTTTCTTTTTTCGAAAATTAACGTCGCATCTCATACGTTTAAATTCCGAGCTACAATTTTTACATGTATAGAATATCCATTTATTTTTATTGTTTTCCATGTTAAACTCCTGTAAATAACTAGTATTTAACTATATATTACAGGATAAAAAAGGTATTTGCAAACTCTTAATAATAACCGCCAAAGAGCTTTTCCGCTTCGTCAAGCAACAAGACACAGTATTTTAACTGTTTTACTTGGTTAAGTGCTTGTTCCATATTAGCTTCAGAAGCACCAACAAAGCCTTGCATAATTTTACTCAAATTAATATTAACTAACGGAACATTTAATGTATTTGCAATAATACTTGCCGATACAGTTTTAGAGCAACCTGGCACACCAAACGCAATAAAACCTTTAGGAGATTTAATATGCTTTTCGCGTGCTTCTTTTGTATAGAACATTGGTAATGTTTTTACATAATCTTTAAAATCTTTATAGCCACCCATATCGTCGACAGACATAGTAGGATGACTTACTTCGAGCATACTTGTATCGAAGTTTTCAGATTTAAATTTATGAATTTCAGCTTCGTTAATAGTCTTATTATCAGCTACATATTCAATAGTTTGTAACATTTGAATATACGTAAGACCTAACAAAGCTTCGGCACATTTATCGATGTCTTCACATTCATATTTATTTAAATAACGTTTGATTTCTTTTAGCGTAAGAGCATCGAGATCAATTTCGTAGCATAAGTTCTTAATCTTTTCATTAGGACTTACTGTTGATACGACATAAATAGCAGAACCATCGGCTTTAAAATTAATCATATTACTAAACAAATACAAATATGTTTCATTCGTAAACAATAAATTTGGCTCGATAAATAATGCAGGCAAACCTTTTAATTCATTTTCTTTTAATGCTTCTAATGCCATTAATGCATTACGAATTTGTTGTTTATTTTTAAGCGTATCGATTACTTTAATATCTTCGTTATAGTCGAAAGAACGCTCTTTTTTATTTTTTAAAGAATTAAGATTAAACTCTCCTAAAAATCTTTCGGGAGATAATACCAATACTTTTTTAGATTCTGTTTCTGCGAAACAATCTTCTAAATCAGAAGAACCTAAACTACGATTATCTTCGTCGATAAGATTAAATACATAAGACATCGCACGTTCGCGTTCTAAAGATTTAATCCATACGACAGGGCGATAGCCGTTACCTTTACCCATGTTAATTAATTTAAGATTATCCATTTTTACTTCCTTTTGTTAATTAAAATTAAGCACTCAAACTAATTTTTCTATCTTCTTCGAGATATTCATTCATTTGAGTAATAAAAATATCCATTGTCTTAATAGTTTCGGTAAAACCACTATTAAGTTTAGCAGCAATAGTTCTATCGCTAATTTTACATACTTCTTGATAGAATATTTCGAGAGTATCGACGAAACCATTAAGAAAATCTAACGTAAATTTTTCAGCGACTAATGTTTTAACATAATCGTTATATTGTTTTAATTCTGTTAACGAACATTTACCTTTAATACATTTACTTAGCATCGGGATAACATCTTCATCCCAATCTAAATGTTCAGTAATCGTTTGTTTATTATCAGCACTAGTAATGCTAAAATTTAATACAGCATCGTCTTCATCGATATTAAGATCGTATTTAATAGAAAAGTTCTTTTTATCTTGATCTAAAATTAATGATGTATTAATTAATGTTTCTTTAATATTAATTACGTCGGACAAATTCAGCCCCTCCATCTTCACGAATTTTCATATCGATAATATCTTTTGTGATGCGATATGATTTAAAAACTTTATGACCTTCAATATACTTACTGAAGTCATGAATTAATTGATTAGAACTACCGACAAAACTATATAACGGAACTGTTTCGGTATCATCATAGATACGTTGATGTTCATCGTATACGCCATCGACTAACATATCGATGTTATAGAATAACTCGATATATTTATCGACATCGTCAAATTTCCAAATATCTTCTAACGACTTCCATGTGATTACGATAATATGATAGCCGTTAGCTTTTAATTCTTTACATAATTCAACTAAGCCATCGATTTGATCAGTAGGTTCACCACCGACAATCGTAACACTCTTAACAGATCCCATGTCGTTTAACTTAAGAACTATTAATTTGTGATCGATCATGCTGCCGACATCACTTTGCCATAGATCATAGTTAAAACAACCCTTACATGGTGTACCATTCATAGCACGTTGACAACCCGCAAAGTATAATTCACTTCGCAAATTATCGTGCATCGATGGGCCAGCCGTTCTAATGTTAATTCGATAATCGTACAAATTAATTAACATTGTTGTCTCCTATACTAATAAAAAAAGACCAAGCCCTTAACGGACTTGATCTTTCGTTACGATATGTTTACAGTTATGACAACGATAAACATCCGCATCTTTTAATGCAGTATATTCATTTTGTCGTGGGAACATTTTGAACTCAAATAACTCGACCTTTTCGAATCGTCGATTCCCGCATCGAGGACATTTAAAATATACTTTATCCTCTGGATCTGAAATAATCATTATTGTTCGCCACTTTCTCTTTCGATGTATAATACTAACATATTTAAGAATTTACGATCACTTAAAGCTTCTTTTGGACTAATATTATTATTTTCTGCAAACTTAGTAACAATATCACTAAAACATTTTCCATCCTGAGCTTTATATGCTTTAAGTTTTTTCTTATTAATAAATTCTTTAATATTGTCGAAATTATCATCTTTAAATACAGCAATATTTAAGTTGGCAGCACAGCCTTTTAAAGCACTACTTACGGCAGATTTATATCCGCTAGAATAATCCATTCTATTATTTTTATCAGACTTACGAACACAATTACTGCCAATATCTTCTTTAATAATTTGTAAAGGAGATCCGTCTTCGTTTAATGTATTAATAGTTAAACGACCGTGGGCATAGAAATATGTGTCTTCTGTCTTATTATCAGATTTTTCTTGATTATAAGCGAGATATGTTTCTGACCAAGTACGTACTACTTCAAAAGACCAGTTGCCATTAAACAACTCATTAAGAATCATAGTAACGTCATCAATACTTAAATATGATGCGCCTTGATTCACATACTTATTAGACTTAAAAAAGTCTTGACTGATATTTCTTGTTTGAAAAATTTCTTTTAATGTTAACATAGAAAATGCTCCTTTATAATAATTACATTGTTTATACAATTATAATATCATAAAAGAAGCTATTTGTCTACTTATTTAATACCTTAATTGCAGCAGATGCTGTCACTAATAAATCTTTCTTAAAACGAACTTGGTCAATAATTCCTTGCAAGAAATTCAAACGACTACGTGTTTCTGCAATCAAATGAAATAAATTAACAGTTGTCTTATCGATTTTATATTTTTCAGCTGCAGCAACGCCATTAGCCTTACGTTCTGTTTCGTTAGAACCTTTAGCATTCGTTGCCTTAATAACGGCTAAAATACCGTCTTCTTTATTCGTAAAATTTTCTAAGCCAGTTTTTGTCTCCATATATTTATCGTAGATAGAACTATACATGCTATCCAAATCAGCTGCTACATGTAAAATAACGTTAGGCGGAATGTTTTCTTTAATTTGAATACCAGACATTTTAATCAAGGTATCGTTTTTAAAGCGTTCCCATTCATCGTCAGCTACAGGATTGACAATAAAATCACTGATACGATTAAATGTTTCACCTGTCGTTTTAATTTTCTTAATTGGTTCGTTGTCTTCGACAACTTCATCTTCCTTAACAGTTTCTTCGTTAATTTCTTCTGTTACTTCTTCTTTAATAGTAACAGTATCTTCATCTGTAATAAGATCTAGTTTAGATTCTTCTTTAAGTTCAGTATCTAGACCAGGTACTTCCTGATCTTCGATTTCATCAAATAGATCAAAATCTTTATCTAACGGCATTATTTTTCCTCCATAATTGTTTTATATAGTGCACTACACGTTTCGATATCTTTAATTAGAATAGATTCGGCTTCTTTCTTCATCTCTCCTTCTAATTTTTTAATATAGTTAACACTATACATTGGGAAGAATAAATGACCCATATTAGTAAAAGCCGTACCTCTATCTTTTAAAATAGTACTATCTTCTTTAAACATATGTAAAGAAATATTCCCGAATAAGATAATCAACTTAGGGTTAACGCAATCGATTAGTTCGTATAAATATTGTCGTGCAATCTTTTGCTCTTCAAGATTTGGCGCACGATATTTAATTTTATCTCCGATCGTAACGAACGGAGTATATGGCAAGCAATCGATAACAGTATTACCTTTAATCGGAATATTCTTATTTAATACTTTAAACACTGAAGCATATACATGATCTCTATCAAATACAGATGTACTTTCTGGATACGGATCTTTAATAATTATAATATCGCTACGCTTTTCAGGCTCTGAGTTAATAGGTAGTAATAAATCTTGCTTTACATATTCTGGAACAGGATATTGTTTGTAATTTTCTAAATATTCGTTCCAGATACGTTCGGCATGTTTACTACGAGCTTCATTCAGTAGGCTCATTTATCTTTTCCTCCAACAGTGCCTTCTCGGCTCTTAATAGATTATTTTCGGCTATAGCTTTATCTCGTTCGAGATTAGCTAATCGTATTAGATGATCAGCATTATTAGCCTTTCTCCTGTCTTCGATCATAGTCTTAATCATAGACATAATGATTTCTTGATCGACGACGACAAATACATCGTCTTCACTTTCGTGAAAACAAAATTTCAAGTAGTAAAATTCTCGATCCTGAGATTCTCGCTTTAATTTATCGAGCCATTCTTTATGGATCGTAAATGTTTTCTTTCCGCGAGCCTTTTCAGCTACTTGAGTTTTTAATTCTTCGCTAACGCTAATAATACCTTTAATTTCTTGATCGCCTTTAATCTTGCCCGCTCCACTATTAGGAGTCATTCTATTAACGACATCGTTAACTAAAGCTTCGTTAGCATTATGATTCTTCAACTCAAATTTAGAGCCCATCCGTTTATCCGGACGGGCTTTAAATTTAGTTTGTTTTAATTTTTTCTTACTTAGTTCAGAGTCATGTTTAATACATTCTGTACATTTATTTCCCGTAACGGTAAGACATGTATACCACTCATCTCCGAATAAACAATTAGCCATTAGTAGCCTCTTCAGCTTCTTCGGCTAATTTTTCTTGTTCTTTAATTTCGACAACCTCTTCTTCGCTAAGAGTTTCGAAGGTACCGTGAACTAAAGATTTAAGCTTTTCAAGTTTATCAGGATTGGCTTTCATGTCTTCTCTAAAGGCATTACGGCCATTCCATTTGTCGACAATCTCTCCAGTCTCTGGATCAAGCTGTTGCATCCAAGCACCAGCTTTATGAATAATACCCATATCGATTAATTCATCGAGTGTACTAAGAATTTGTTCGATGCCTTCACCAAAGATTGCATAATACGTAAATTTACGATACGGGAATTCTCTCGGAATACAATGGTTTTTAGTAATCTTACAATTAATTTTAATACCGTCTTCTTTACCGATAGGATCAGTATCCAATATACTAGCTTTACGCATTTCGACAGTTAGTATGCTAGCCGTACGAATAGCACGACCGCCAGCTAAAATTAAATTGTCGCCATACATACTAAAACCACCGATGTTAGTCGTTAAATGTTGGATTAATACCATTGCCGTTTTATATTGTTTAATCAACGGTACGAATTTACCCATTGCCCGACTATTCATTCGCGCAGCGGCACCAACATTAATTTGTTCCATCGATTTATTCATTTCAGATTCTGGAATTAATGCTTTTAATGTATTGATACAGAATAAATCGAATACGCCAGTTTGCAATAATGATTCAGCTTGATCTAAACATTGTTCGGCCGAATGGTTTCGATCGAACTGAATAAAGAAAAATCGTTCTGGATCGATACCAAACTGATTTACCATATAATCTAAGTTTAGTGATGCTTCGCTTTCAAGCCATAAAGCAAAATGACCTTCTGAGTTTTCACGGTGCATCTTACCGATTGTTTCAAGAATTAAACTTGTTTTCCTTCATACCCTCGGTTTCCCGATATTTATTAGGGGAGTAGACTATATCATCATCTTAATTAAGATGTTCTGCGCTTCCGCTACTTCTGTAGCGTACTCCTTACGGATAGTCGTTGGGGCGCGATTAAGCTGCCTGCTGATTACCTCATAGGGCTTTCCAGCATATCACAGAATTTGCATACAATTATCACTAATTGTAGGGGCAAATATTTTACCCGAATCTTCTGCACCGGCGATAATACAAACATTTCCTTTAGGAATACCTCCGCCAGTCGCAGAATTAAAATTAATCGATGGTGTCGGAATAAATTCAAAGTGAAGCTGTTCTTTTACTTCAGGATCACTGAGCTTTCCGACAATAATACCATCGTTTTTTTTGCGAAGATTTGCCATTACGAGTTCGATACGTTTTTTACGTTCGATATCAGTTACTTTGGCTTTGTCTTCGATAATAGTTTCTGCTTTTTTTCTTGCCATATAAACCTCCTATTGTCTGTTAGAAATAGTATTAAGTACTTTAATTGCCGTAGCTACATCTTGGTCGGCTTTGCCATTTTTAGCAAGTAAATTATTATAATCTACTAAGTATTCTAATACTAACATAATAATAGGTTTAATAGCAACATCTTTTTGTACGTCTTCAGCAATCATTAAATTATTAATTACTTTTAAAAAAGTACTAATAATTGCTTGATTCTTTTCGGTATTTGTTCCTTGTAATGTTTGAGAGAACATACCGACATATGAGGCTAAAGAAGTTTCTAAATGTGTTGTGTCCATTAATATGTTACACCTTTAACGAGCTCATAGTTCGTAAATACTTTTCCTTTAAATTTAGGATACTTTTTAAACATTCCGTTATATTTTTTAACGTAATCTTTAAAATCATATTCATTTAATAAATATATATAATTATCGATACCGATAATCGAATTGTTTAATTTATTTAAAGGAACGATAAGTTTAATAGGGATATCTTTGGAGATAGGTTTTGGCAAATTACCTTTTCTTCTATGCGGGGCATCGTCAATAACTTTAATTTCTCCACGATCGTTAATAATAAGCAAGCTATTAAGTTCCTGTTCGTAGAAACGATTAAGGACTAGCTTAATTTCTTCGCCGTTGCTTAGTTTAACAAGATTCTTTTTACCGGCACTTTCACGTGTTGTGCGTAAGTTCATCGGTTTGAACTCGATATCGATAAGAAGAATTTTGTTATGAGTCGTAACAACGTAGAATAAATTGGAGTATAATGGTTCGATTGCCACAATTTCATCATCATTATTAGACAAAGTGATGATTTTTTGTTTTCGTTTAATATCGAGCATCTCACCACTAATTACTTTATACCAACCTTGCTTAGTAACGACTAAGTATTTCATATGTATATTGTAGTTAAGATAATTATTTAATCTTGTATAGAAATAATATACACGATTTTCTATTTTAAGATATGTATCGGGTTCTTTTGTTATACGATATAACGAATCTTTTTCGAATCGTACGATCGGTTTACGAAGATTGATCATGGTAACACCTGAATATCTTTTACGAGAACTTCGTAAGTCGTTTTCGTACATTGTTCTTTATGATCGTAATATTCTCGATTAACAAATTTACCGATAACTTTAATATTAGTTCGTAACTTCATATCTCGAAATAGATTAGCATTTAAGTTATGACCGACACAAGGAATAAAATCATGAACCGTATCGTTATTACGTTTAACAGCAATGATCACGCTACAGATATTATGACTTTTTTTATTGATAATTTTACTCTTTTTACAAATAAAACCAGTTAATACAACTTCGTTATAATTATTAACTTGCCGATTACCTTGTGTAATAAAAGCAAATACGCTTAATTTACTTTTGTCATTATCTTGTTTAAGATTTTTTGTTCGCAATTCACCGTAAAGATTTACGTGTGAATCTTCTTTTAAATTATAGACCTGTTTAACATTATCTTTAAATTGAACAGGTACTTTAATATGTTTCTTTTCAATATTCATGCTAACATTAGCAGAATATATATCTTGGCCAGAACGTTCGGTATGTGATTTTTTTATATCACATAACGTTCCGGCAATATTAATGAAATTATTCACAAGGTTTAGCCCTTTCGTAAATATTTCTTAAATTGTAGAGTTAAGTTAGATTTTTCATCGATATCGATACGCGAAACAGATAAATGCCATTTTGTCATGTCGATCGACGGAAATCTAACGTCGCCTACTTTAAAATCATCGACTTCTGTTATATATAAAGAATCGGCATATGGCATAAATTGTTTATATATTTCACCGCCACCAATAATATAATAGTCTACATTTTGATCGATGGCCTCTAGAACGTCATCGATACTATTAAATGAACGAGCTTTGTTAAAACTCGGATCTCTGGTAATAACCCAATGTTCACGGTTAGGTAATAAACCAGGTAAACTTTCAAATGTTTTTCTGCCCATTATAATTACATGGTTAACGGTTTTTCGTTTAAAAAATGCTAAATCCTTTGGGATGTGATATAACATTTTATTATCTTTACCGATATAATCGAAGTTATTTTTACAAACGATTATATTAATCATACGGCAACCTCAAATTCGATTTTGCCACTATGTTTATAATTTTTAACTTCAAAACAGTCAGCATCGAATTCATAAAAACTGTCGAAGCCTTCTTTTAATGTTACTTTTGGTAATGCATATGTCTTATTAGCTAATTGCTGAACAGCACCTTTTAGATGATTCTCATACACGTGACAGTCGTTAATCATAACGGTAAACTTACCAGGTTTTAATCCACTAGTTTTAGCTAATACCAATACTAACATTGCATATTGTGCTATATTATAGGGGCTCCCAATGCACCAGTCGCTCGATCTGAGATTGAGTAGACAATGTAATTTACCATCGGTAACATTCCATTCGGTTAAAAATGCACATGGTTGTAATGCCATATCGTTAAGATCTTCGACATTCCACAAACTAACGACCATACGTCGACTATCGCGATTATAATGTAAATCGTAAATTAATTTATCGACCTGATCCATATAGATTTCGCCATTTTTACCGACACGATAATCACTAATTTTGCCTTCTTTTTTAAGTTTAAAAGCATTTTCAGCATCGACGTCAAAATACTTATATTGTTTTGCTAACTGATAACCATATGCCTTACCGATAGTACCGTCAGTACGTTTCCATTCGTCCCATATCTTAACGCCGTATTTCTTATTTAATAAATTAACGTCGTTAGATTTATCTTGCCAAATCCATAACATTTCTTTCGTCGCTGTTTTAAGACCGACAAATTTACTTGTCAGCAGCGGGAATTCTTTTGATAAATCAAAAGACATACGCTGATGCGGAATACTATACGCAGCAGTACCTGTACGGTTTTCTTTGCGAGTACCATTAGCAATAATATTAGTTAAAATACTTAAATATTGTGCGTCGACGTTATTATTATAAGTATTCTTAAGATAATTACGTAGACCGCAAATCATATTTTTAAACATATAAACACCTAATATACGTGATCTTCGTCGTCGATCAAATCATAATAACGATACAAAATACCTCGAGCCGTTTCGCCAATCGTCTCGGCTAATGATACGTCTTGGTTAAAATCGACTTGTGCTTTAAAGCCTCTAGGTTTTACTAATAATTTACTATTAGCAATATAAGAATCGACACGACCACGTAAACCAGAAGTACCAACTCTAAATACAAACTGGAATATTTTGTCGTCGAATTCGACCTGAATAGGTTCGCCAAATTTGCCTTTAGCAAGTTTTTCTCCGACATATTCTGAAATTTGATTTAAGTTACTTCTAAGTTCATTATCTAATTTAAAAAACTTTTCCCAGTCTTGAATCTGGGAATCAATATGCTCTAATTGATCCATAAGCACACCTCGTAAATATAATAAAAATAGTGGGCACACAATATGTATACCCACTACAATTATACCATACGATGGCTAATTTAACAATTAGATGTCGAGAACGTCGTCGTCATCGTCTGTTGTGTTATTAGCTGGTGCATCGTCAAAATTATCGAAATTAGATTGGCTATTACCACCAGAACGATGATCTTCAAAATAGAATTCGTCGACAATAATATCATTAGTATAAACAGTATTACCATTTTTGTCTTCGTATGTTCTATTTTGTAAATGACAAGCAATCAAAAATTCTTCGCCACGTTTTACGTGTTTACCAATAATGTCAGCATTAGGACCATAAGCTACTACATTAAAGATATCTTCAGGATAATATTGTTCGTCTTTTGGTTTCCAATTACGGCGTACAGACATTTGAAAATTAGCAAAAGAACGTTCATTTTCGCCATCGCCGAAACGAACGTCAAAACGGAATTTTTCGCTTGCAGGAATACGACCTTGTAAAATCAATTTGTTCATAGACATGTTAATTGTCTCCTTTTCTTAAATAAAATTATTTAAAATATATCTTAAGCATATATTATGCTTTAAGAACTGTTAAAATGGCTTCGATATTATAGCGATTCAATTGAGAGATATCGTGCAACACTCCGCCAGAAATTTCTTTCATCTTTTCGACAATTTGATCTTCGTTATAACGTGCTAATTCTTCACGCAACGTTAAATAATGCGCTAAATTATCGACATAGAAAGGCGTAATTTCTTTAAACGACATACCTTTGTCGGCGTCGTCTAAGATCTCGTCAAAATATTTACGTAATAATGCCTTATTGCCTTCGGCTTCTTTTACGAAAGCATTAATTTTCTTACGTTGAGGCGTAAGTTTAGCTTTTGCTTCTGGATTAGATTCAAATGTTTCTTCACGTTTAAATTCAGACACATAACAATCTAATTGAGCTTCGTTAAACTCTAAAGGTTTTGTTGCTTCTTCAGTTGCAGAAGTTTCTTCGACAACAACTTCAGGTTTAACTTCTGCTTTACTGGGTACGAAAGCTGGTTCTTCATCATGAACTTTATCTTCGCTACCTTTAGCTAATTTTTCTGGAGGCAATACATTACCTTCGAAATCTGTTACAGGCACGTCTTCTTCTTTAGCTTTTGATTTAGGACGACCACGCTTAGCTTTAGGTTTTTCTTCTTTAACTTCTTTGTTAGCCGTTATGATTTCCGATACAGTTTCTTTAGTTTCTTTTTCAACTGCTGGTTCCTGATTATTTTCGGCAACAAGCTTTTGTTGAAGTTTTTCGATAGTACCGGCAATATACATTTCATGAAGCAGTCTAATCTCATCGACATTTAATTTATCGATATTATTAGCCATCTTATCAGCTGCTGTAATTAATGCTGCTTCGATGATAGATACTAAATCGTACATCTATTCATTTTCCTCCTTCTTTAGATAAAATTCAAATTTCTTTTCGACATCTTCCTTAGTAATTTTAATTTTCTTAGTCTTCGGAGTGATCTCGAAAATCTTATCGTCGACTAATGCTTCACATACACTTCGTAGTGCACGAGCACCAGTTTTACGTTCATAAGCTAATTTAGCAATCGTATGAATCGTATCGTCATCAAATTCTAATTCGACACCATACATGCTTACTAATTCTTTTAATTGTTTAAAGATAGCATGCTTAGGTTGTGTTAAAATATTTTCTAAATCTTCGATACTTAATTCTTTTAACGGACAAATCACTGGTAATCGACCCAATAACTCTGGAATAATACCGAAGTTACTTAAATCTTCTGGCAAGATATTATCGATTAAACCGTTGTAAGTGATTTCATCTTGAATTTCGTTTTCGGACTTTACATTTGTAAAGCCGAAACCGTTATCGATCGACTTATTTAAACGTTCGGCAATCTTTTTTTCAATACCGGTAAAGGCACCGCCACAAATAAATAGAATATTTGTCGTATCGATTTCGACTGTCGAACCTTGACCTAACATACCACCTGTTTTAATAGCAACCTTGCCACCTTCAACAAGTTTTAATAATTCATATTGCACATCTCGACCACCGATATCACTACCTTGAGCACCTGCGTTTTCAGGATCTCGAGCAGCAATCTTATCGATTTCATCGATGTACACAATTCCTTGTTCAGTCTTCGAAACGTCTTCGCCAGCTTCTCTGTATAATTTTGCAATTATGCTATTTACATCTTCCCCCACGAATCCGCTTTTTGTAAGGCTACTCGCGTCGGCAATAACACAAGGACGTTTTAAATATTTAGAAATTTGTTTAATTATCCATGTCTTACCCGATCCCGTTTTGCCCAAAAGTAAAAGGTTCGATTTCTCTACATCGATACCAGTTTTTTCTTTTTTAAGTGCATTATATTCTAATAGCTTAGTATGATTAGCTACAGCTACACTTAAAATTTTCTTAGCATAATCTTGATTAATTACACTTTCGTCTAAATATTCTTTAATTTGTGAAGGTAATAATTTAGATTTTTTAACCTTTGGTTTTGGTGTATCTTCGAGACCAAAATCTTCTTCCAAGTTAACACCAAAATTTAAATCTGGATTATCTTCGACCAACTGAATACTCATATTTTCAACGCAATCTTGGCAGATGAAAATATTTTCGTCTACAGAAGAACTAAAGGTCACTCGATTATTTTCATTATCGTTGATGTCTTTACCACAAAATGAACATTTCATTATTCGTCTTCACCTCCGATAATTTCATCGACTAAACCCATATCTAGTGCTTCTTTAGCATCGAGATAATTATCACGTTCACAAGCTTCGTGAATTTGCTTATAAGAAGATTTGCCGTTAGATTTTTCGGCATACATCTTTTCAAATTTCTCACGAAGAGATGTGATACGTTTATATGTGATTTCGATTTCGGTCTGTTGACCTTGTGCGCCACCCAATGGTTGATGAATCATTACACATGTATTAGGCAATACACTACGTTTATCACCCATACTTAATAGAAAACTAGCCATACTAGCACACATACCATAACCGATAGTATGAACTGGTGCTTTAACTAATTTCATCGTATCATAGATAGCGAATCCGGAAGTAATCACACCGCCAGGACTATTAATATACAATGTAATTGGTTTACGGCTATCTTTACTATTAAGATATAACAAATGGGCAACGATAGAATTTGCTAACTCGTCATTAATCTCTCCGACGATAAATAATACTCGTTCTTCGAGCATTTTATCAAAAATACCGATGCGAACACCGTCATTATCTTTAATTACACTCACGGACTTCTTCCTTTACTTCCTTAAAATTACCACTCAAAATTAATTTTATTGCATTGACAATATTATCAAATTTACTTTTTTTACTATCGATAACGATACATTTATATGTAACATATCGTGGAGCTGGCTTCTTAATTTCTTTAACAGTTTTAACTGCTTCTTTTAAAGTTTTGTTTGCAATTTCCTTATGTTTAGCATACTGATGAGTTTCTAAACGATGCTTCGTAGCCAATTCACGATGTTCTGGCGTGATCTTTTCACGCATCGACGCTAAACGTTTATTTTTAGTTCTACTATTAATAGCTTCTAATAATTTAATTTCAGTACTATTAAAGCATTCACTATTACGAATAGTTATATCAAATTTTTGTTTTCGTAATGTCCCGCCACCTTCGATAATCATCTCGTTAATTTTTTGGCCTGTAAAGCCAGCATTATCGATACGTTCTCTTAACGTAGCACCGTCGGCATTTAGAATACACCAAATACGTGCCATATGCAATGAATTCATATTAGACCAATCTTTAGCCCAATAATGCTTTTTAGACATTTCGATAGCACACATAGCAGAGAATGACGTAAATGTTTCGGTTGACCAATCCATATTACATAGGTCACGAATACGCAGGCTTAATTTATTACGATCATCACGTTTATCAAATAAAATTACAGCAGCCTGTTCGATTTTATCAGAATATGCCATTACTTCCTCCATTAAAAATAGCCCCTATAAAAGGGGCTTTATATATTATTTATTTTTGTTTATGTAGCATAGCAAGAATTTCTTCGCCTTCGTCGATCGTTTCTTCGCTATCTGGATTATTATTAAAATAATCCATGATCTGACGCATGATAACTGACGGATGTTCTTCGCCAAAGAATGCTTGATCGTATAAATCGTCGTCGTCAATTAAATAATTAAAACGATCATGCTCTTTATCATAAGCAATTCTTTTCTCGATATTGTCAGCAGCATCACCACGTTGAGCCATGCGTTCACGACAAGTCTTTTCGACAACATTTAAATAAAAACCATATACATTGTCATAATATTCTTTTAGTTCTTTAAGACCTGGCTCGTCTAATACGACAATATAATTTAAGTCTTTATTAATCTCGTCGAAATAACCTTTATCAATACCATATTTATTGCCACCATAATTAGTAACACAAATATAATCGTCGTCGTTCCATTCTTCTTTCGGAACGAAATAATATTGACCTTCTGGATCGTTTAATCGACGATCGCGATTAGTCGAGGTTACGATACGTTTAAAACCTTTAACTTCGAATAAGCCGGCAAGCGTACTTTTGCCACTACCACTCGGGCCAGAAATTACAATAATCATAGGTTCACCTCATTTAACTTGAGTAATTACATATTCGCCATTTTTGAATTCTGTATAGAATCTCCGATCGGCGTAACGTTGTAATAAATAATCAGCATACGGAACAAATTTTTCTGGACGTCGTTCATTAAAATTTGCACGAATCTGATTAATTAAAATAATTGACAACTTTCTATTATTATAAACCCATTCTTGTAATTTGTAAATATTGCTCCTAGGATCACCAGCCAATTGGAAGAAGTCATCGATAACAATTAAGTCAAAATCTTTAATTAATTCTTCGGCATCTTCCAATTTGTTGGATTGAATAATATAATACTGACCTTCTGTACGTTGCATAAGACTATCGATTAGCAAAGCAAAATCTTTTGTTTCGGCAACTTTATCTGCAATATAACTTTTTCCAGATCCGCTGTCTCCATAAATCTCGACGACCGTATTAGTCAGTGCATTATTAATTTCTTTAATAGCTTTATTTACATTCATATTTAAAACTCCTAATATAATTAACTGGTAACACTGAACTAATATCTAAAAATAGGCCAACAATCAATGGCTTTAATTTATCACTAATGATAATAGTCTCGTATACTGTACTTACATAAGTATATTGATCGTCTTCATGTGGCGACGGTACAAAATCTTCGATTTCTGTCCAGATAATTGGCATATCTGCTTCTTCCGAATAGAATGTGCCTAAATTCTGCTCATCAATCGATAGAATTAATCGTTTTTCATTTAGGCTAAAATACAATTGTTCTGATCGATCTTTACTTGTACTATAATTAATTGCCTGCGTAATAATTTCTTTTAATTCTTGTAAACTTCCGATTTGTTCTGGAAAGTTTAAATCTTCGACCATTTTGTCGACATGTTTCAGAACATTTTCCTTTATAAAAATCATAATAATTTTACTTTGTCCTTCAAATATTCATCGACCAAGTCCCAAGATAAATAGAAGTCATGATGCATATTCATCGTAACGCTAAAAATATCGATACACTTATTAAGAATTTCTTCTTTGTATCCGACCGTATTAGCGATACTTTCGATTAATTGCATGACTTCGTATTGGTCTTCTTTAGTCAATCCTTTTTGTTTTATACGATAGTTAATAATACATAGTCGAACGAATAGACCACGAATATACTCTTCAGGATCGTCTAAACTCAAGATCTGATTTACAGTTAAATTCATGCGAAAATACCTGGATTTTCTTTAATTTGTTCTTCTAAGCTATCGTAAATTTCTTTAATTTCATCGTCTGTAAGATCGTTTGTAATCTTAAGCTCAGAGATGTTTGTTTCTTCTGGGTTATTATAGCATGCGACAAGTAATTTTACAAGAATTTTAAAGACAGGATAATCGTCAAGTACTTTATGTTTAACAAACAATTTGCCTAATTCGACATTAATAGTTTGTTTTTTCATAATTTCTTCACCGAATACTGCTCGACGACTTACTTTAATGCTATTAAAGATAGCGACAATATCTTGGATTTTGTTATAGTTACGAATTAAATCTATATTTCGCATTATACCTCCAATTAAAAAAGCTCCCTTTACGATAAGTTTATCGTGGGGAGCTTAACTTATTCGATAATATATTTAATCGAATCGACGCCAGGCGTCTTCATTTCTTCATAGACTTCGATATCGAGTCCATGTTCTTTCATATATTTAATACGTTTATTAAAATCTAATATGATAGATTCTAATGTTTCTTTATCTAGGATATCTTTAACGAATCGTTTGTCGATAATTTTATCGATAGCATTAAAGAAATTCTCGACTTTTTCGTCTTTTTTAAGACTGCGATCTCGATTAATAATACTAAGATTTGTATAGCTTAATAAAAATAAGCTAATAATAATTTTTAAGTCTTCCTTGTCGACATCGCCTTTAAAGACTGTTAATATATTATAACTAGTTAAAATATCGATATATATTTTATGTATGTCCATTATGGTTTTTTACAGCAACAACAGCAATTATTATTGCTATTATTAGTTCCTGTATTATTACCTCCTTGACCAGGATGTATAACTCGTCCGCTATATTCATCGATATAGCCGAACTCATTCATGTGTTCATTAATATATTTAATTGCCGTTTCTTTGTCATAAATATGCTTATCATGGAAAACTAATTCTAATTCTGTCGTCGTTACGCTAAGATTTTTATTATAGCAATATAAAACTAATTCTTGTAAATCTTTATATGTCAAAAACTTAGCAGGATCTCCAGTTCGCCATCGTTTCCATTTTTCAGCAAATGATGGTTCATCGATTGTCGATGGTATTGGTACATATCCTTTATATGTACTTGTCTTATTAGATTTTGTAGTTTTCCATAGAATAGGCATAATTACTCCTCTTGATTTCGTGTAATTAAATATATTTTAAATCCGTTTACCATATTGGCTAAACAGATATATGTGTTAAAAATCACAAGGAATACAATGAACACAAACAGAATAGGATTCATTAAAATCCCTTGATCAAAGCCGGAATAATAAAATAATCCGGTCATACTAAAAATAATGCCAATGGCATTCATAATATTATTTAAAATAGCATAGCCAGCAATACTAGCTAAATACAATTCATTTTCTTCGTCGACACGTTTTACTTTACCTAGTAAATACATAACCGTATTATGATAAATTGCATTTAACACAAATAATACGATTAAATATGGTAAAGATAATACTATTAAATGAAACATTGTCATATTATTACAATGATCGAACAATAGCATATTAGCTAAAAATATAATAGTAAATACAAAAGATGTCCAAAATTCACGACTTAAAAATCTCGTCCGAAGTCCGAGAGCTCTGGCATATCCAAATGCCGACAAATCTTTTAATAAATTATTCATAATAAGACGCCTATCCTTATTTATTAATAGTTACTATGACGAGAGAATAGTAACGTTATATGTAAATATATTAAAATATACATGTGCTGGATAGTATCCAGTACTTTAACGGGAGAGTAATACGTAAAATGGATCGATTATGATTACGCTACGACGTAGACTTCGCCGTATTGTCGACCGAATTTAATAGCTCTATCATAGTCATTCATGAAGATATCAATAACTCCATGAATACCAGGTGCCATTCGATCTGCAACTACATAGTTGTAGCCGTTAATATTTAAAATTGTACCAAGGGCATAATCGTTACTAGCAACTGCACCCTCGTATGGCCATTCACCGTTAGCCATTACGCTACCTGTATGCGTATACGCAGTTAATTCAGTAGCGTTAGCATTAGGTATGCAAGCAATACCTAATAATAACGTAAAAGCAAAAAATACAGTTTTTAAAATCTTCATATGTTTGATCTCCTAACTTTCTGTTTCGTCTTCTTATTGCTATTATATTAAATAACAAATCGTATGGCGACATGAAAATTAGCGAAATTCAACCATCTCCAAGGCTAAAAAACACTAATTTGAAATTACAATCGATAGTTTTACCGATACGATCCATATAGAAATTAAGGTATTATATTTATTTCGATTAAATGTTGCATATCGAACAAAATATAAATAAAGAACAACGTTGCTAAAAATGCGACGATGCTCCATGTTAATTGTGTGTTAATTTCTTTTTTACGTATTTCTTCTTTAGAACAAAGAAGATCGAATATTCCAGCTACTATTAATATAGAAGCTATACAAAGTATGAAAGTACCCATCAACATGAGTAGCTGGACAATCGATATTACAAAGGATGCGCTCATGCTGTTTCCTTTCGTTATACTAAAAAACCAGCACACTTATGTATATTTTAACAGTACTGGCAATTATATATTACTCAGTTTATGCTAAAGAAATTGAACTAGGATATTCTATATCAAAATCTTTATCCTCCCAATTAATAATATAAGATTTACCGTCTTCACACAGTCCTTCACTAACCTGACATCCTCTCATCACTAAAAGTGACGAGGTTCCTACCCAATAGTTGCGTTTATAATAAGCTTATGCTTATTACGCACGTCTTATACTAAGACAGTAGGCTATCCCCGTGAGTCCCACGGTTCTATATATTGAAATTATATTAAAGTTAATCCTTGATTTAAAATATTAGTTGCTGCGTTAATATCTCGATCGTGATGTTGTCCACATTCTGGGCAAGTCCATTCACGGACATCGAGATTTTTAACGTCAGAATTTTTAAATCCACAATTAGAACATAGTTGTGATGATGCAAAATATGTATTAATTTGTACAAATTTCTTATCATACCACAAGCATTTATATTCTAATTGTCGACAAAATTCATACCAACTAACATCGCTAATGGCTTTAGCTAGTTTGCGATTCTTAAGCATATTTTTAACTTGTAAAGTTTCGGCACAAATAATATCGTAGTTCTTAACTAAAAATAATGATATTTTATGCAAATAATCTTTACGACAGTTAGCTATATATTCATGAAATTTAGCCAATTTAATTCTGGCCTTTTCATAATTCTTAGAGCCATATACTTTACGACTTAAAGATTTTTGTAATAATCTGAGCCGTCGTTCGTTACGCACTAAAAATTTTGGATTTTCAAATTTAGTTCCATTGTTCAAAATACAAAAATCTTTTAACCCTAAGTCGACACCACAGCTTTTCTTGGTTTTCGCAAAAGCTGTAATATCGACTTCGGCTAAAATACTAGCGAAATATTTTCCGCTAGAAGATTTAGAAATAGTAATATTATTAATCTTAATTAAACCAATAAAATTAGTTTTATCTCTAAATTTAATCCAACCAACTTTAGGGATTTTAATTTTTTTATTATTTTGATCTAAAGTTATAGTTTTACCATTAGTACGATAGGAGTTTTTACCTCGTTTAGATTTAAAATTAGGATATCCTGAGCCATTAAAAAATTTAGTATATGCAGCATCTAAATCTCTTAAACATTGCTGTAAAGCAACAGCATCAACTTCGCAAAGCCAAGATTTACGTTGTTTAAGTCTTGTAAGAATACTAGATGTTTTTACAAAATTTATTTTAAGTTCAAATATATTATATGCTTTTTGTTTAAGATTCAGCATATAATTATAAACATATCGAATACAACCAAATGTTTTATTAATTAATATTTGTTGTTCTTGGTTAGGATAAATTCTAATTTTAAAACTTTTATTCATGAGGCACACCTCCTTTCGTAATAATAATAGATATATACTATTATATTACCAAATTTAGTGTTTAATTTCAATATATAAAACCGAAGAATACTTCTTTGAGAGGATGATTGTTCAATCAAAATCGCTACTTCTGACCGGCACCATTACGTGCACCTCATGCTTTCACATGAGCACAGACTATATCTTATCCATATCGTAATAACATACAACTTAGGCGACACCACTTCCACTATCAAACGCTTATAGTGTACGACCCTCACGAGGTCTAGTCGTTGAACCTTCCCTTGCGGGCTTGGCTGCTGATTGTCCATTATTATAGCACTTAGGATTTAACCATATACCATCTTGAATATTTTTTCTGCTTTCGCTGCATTTACGCTCATATCTTAAAAAGATATCACGCAGTAGCTATTCAAGCTTTAGGAGTTTCCAGCAATTCAGTGTCTTTGTTGGACGGGTAAAAACCGCCGCTAGGTGCTAGTTTCCCAACACCCCTACTAGCTTGCAAAATTTATCTCACGATTAAAATCACGAGTGCTCTTTTGCATTTTAATAGGTGCCATCTTTTAATACGGCATCTGTTAGATAGACCATGTGATAGACTCTATTATTATATACTAAACGCATTATTCCCTTTCATTTACGAACTTATAATCATCGATTACTTCGAAATCTTCAGGAGCAAAAAGGTCATAATCGCTCGTACTATTTTTCGGAGCATAAAACGGGCTTAATAATTCAAATTTCTTAGCCTTACCATTATTCTTTTCTAAAATATATTTTACGAATAATGGCCACCAACGATATTCGAAATCTGTATCGATATATTTTTTTCTAAAGTCATCATAATCTTCAAGATTAAACTTATTAAGCAAATATTTAGCAACAGGACCAACAGTTTCGACTTCTTTAATTTCAAGCTCTTTGAGCTTTTTAATCTCTAACGTTGGTTTCTCCTGAATGATATCACTTAATAGTTTGTATGGTTCGTCACACATATCTTGAATGAATGACATAAATAAATTATACATCGTAGGCATTGGTAAAAATACACATTCGTTATCTTTTTGATCGATAATTTTATTAACGATATATGTATACATTTGCTCACGTGTAATCGTTTCGCCTAAATATTTAATAGCTTTCTTCGGATCTTTAGGATCGATAGCTTTTTTAAGTTCTTCTAATTTAAATTCTTTCATTTTTTCACCTTTTAATTATCGTTCATCTACGAATTTAAAATTATCGATAAAATTAACGTTATAAACAAACATGCCATATATATTGTCTTCTTTTTTAGAATAAAAAGGACTTAATATATAAATATGTTTTGCTTTGCCTTTATTAATATATATAATATATCTAGTAAAATCAATAATCCATCTATGTTCATCTTCTGTTCCGATAAATTTTTTTCTAAAATCATCTAGATTTTTCAAACGAAGATTTTTTAAATTATTAGATAATTTAACATCGATTAATGGTTTTTCTTCAATGACTTCTTCTAATAATTTATAAGGTTCATTACACTTATCCTGAATATAAGACATAAATAAATTATAGACTGTAGGCATCGGAATACAAACACAATCATTATTTTTTTGATCGATGATTTTATTAACAATATACATGTATAATTCATGTTTAGTTATATTATTCTCTAAATATTCTAAAGCTTTATTTGGATTATCTAAATCGATACATTTTTTTAATTTATTTAAGTCGATCATTTTTTCACCTTATTAATTAAAAATTAATCAGCTTTTCTAATATTTTTATTACTAATTAATAATAAGCCTTTAGATTCTTCAGTAGCAACGACATTACTTTTATTGCTTTTTCTAATAAAAATACCGTTAAATTCTTCACAGTTAAGTCTAATGATAACTTTATCGCCAAATTTAAAATTCTTATCATCAAGCTTTCCTTCGATAAAATCTTTAATACTATATTCAATGTTTTCTTCTAAATCAGAACAAGCTTTGTAAAAATTACTCGTGATAAAATTAGAAGTATCGATACTTGTAACTTTACCATTCTTAGTGAATATAGCACCGTACATATCATCGATGAAAAATCCGTCATAACCTTCGTTTAACAAACTTTCTAAAAGCCATTTAAAATTATCGTTAATGTCGATTTTCATACTAAAATCCTTTCGCATCCCTAATTGTATTATGACCATACAATTTTTCAGTTAATAATTGAATAATTTCTAATTCGACACTGGTATCTTCATTATTTTCAATATTGATTTTAAAGACACCGTTATCAAAATTGGATTTTGATAATATACAAACATATGTTTTAAAATTTTCAGTTTTCTTTTTTTGATCTTCTGATACTTTAAAATTAATTAAAATTTTGTCGCTACAAGCAATTAATTCTGTATCGATAATATATAATTCATTTTGCAATAACATATATACTGTACCAGCAGCTTGTTTTTTTTGTATTCCAAAGAATAAATTTAATAAATCGTTGTAATTATCTTCTATACAATATTTCATTTTGTATTAGCTTTTCCTTTATTAATATTTAATAGCGGATCAATTTCGGCATGTAAAATTTCTTTAATTTCAGCTTCAGTATATCCATTATCATATTGAATACGCATACGTCGTGTTTCAAATACTTGATATACGACGAAACAAATCGTAGCTAATAATCCTAAAGAAATTACGCCGATCGTTACTAATGTTTCGTAGTTCATTACTTAGTCTCCTAAAATAAAAAAGAGCGACCATCTTAGCTATTGATGATCGCTCTCTTAATGGTCGTTAGCTTTTTTGCTAACGAGTCTTCTAACGTTCGTCAATATATTATCGACGAATTCTTCAATGTCCGGCAACATTTCGCTGACGGCTCTCCTAAGATTAACGCTATGTCTAGGCTATCTCATACCTTGCATCCTATGTCTTAGGCCTAGCATGTTATACTAGGATTAATTAATCCATATCTTTTGATATGGTAGCCCACTACTTCTTCCACGCTAGTATTGTTACTAATGAAAGTTGCGGTCTTTTAGGATATTATATTCTCTTATGAGTTTCAATCCATTGGGCACTTGACTATATTATTACATATAACCTTCAGTAAACGTTGGCATATCTTACGACTTAGCTTTCGTTTCAATACCGCAATTATTATTTAAAAGCTAGTATTTTTTACAATTGTAAATATAGCTTAATACGCCGATATTACATACAGCATATTTTCTATATGTTTCTTCGTTACTAGCTTTTAAACCAGGGACATAAATAACGATCTTATTTCGACGGATGTCGATACGTTGATCGCCCATCTCGCAAGCAATATAATTGCCACGATTATATATCGTTAAGATATTAGTCTTAACAGCAGGTCCATAACGATGACCGTTATTTACACTTTTAAAAATATGATTTACATATTCAAAAAAGCCTTTGTTTTCGTCATGAGGACGGATTTCGACTGTTTGCTTTACCTTAATAAAGTCACAGTCTTCTAAAAGTTTGTGATAATTCATAGGTATACCTTCTTTTAAAAAAACAAGCTTGTACACCTATTATATTACTTCTTCTTTGCCAATGCAACTTTATCCCAAATATTTCCGACAACTTCGTATCGAGGATTTTTATAATTAGGATCGACAAAATCATAAGAATGATCGCCAGCAAATAATACTAATTTAGCATACACCGGATCAAATAATACTTGAATTTCTTCGAATTCAATTTTTTCGCTGTTTAATTCTGCACTAAACTTAATTAGATCGTCGATAAAGATTTCTTTCTTATTACAATCTAAATAGCCAGTACTTTGACAAATCGTTTGTTCGTGTACTGGCCATACATTTTTAATATCTTTAATACATGGTTCTTTTTTCTTAATTAAATAAAAACCAGTTTTCCAAGATCTGTCTTTCAGACATCTTGCTTTAAAGTTTCTGTCCATCTATTTTTCCTTCCCATATGTTTCCGAGCACTTCGTACTCAACATCCGAATAATTCATATCGCATAACGCCAATATATTATCATTCATTTTAACAGCTAATCTACCATTTAGTTTATCAAATCCTACAGTTGCCGTAGCTAATTCTAGTAAATAACTACCATAGTTTGCTTTAAAATGAATGATATCGTTAATAAATATTTCTTGATCATGTTTATCCCTTAGTCCAGTCGATTGACCAATTGTTTTTGGATCGACCGGAATACTATTAATGAAATATTCATTATTATCCATTAACAGCGATCCAGTTATTAACATTTTCTTCTGATTGTCGTCGAAATTCTTCGATATCGCTTTGAATTTGTACTGCATCTAAATAATACCCCTGAATTAAATATTCCATTAAATATAATGGCAAAAATCTAATATTTTTATTATATTTATTTGTTTGATTACTATCTACGATACAAATCGATCCGTTTTTTAAAAATCTAATAGCTGATTCTTCTGCTAAAAACATAGTATCAATACTAAAAAGCGCACCATCGTTTATATCGCTAAACATATCAGAAAATATAAACAAAAATTTATACCAAAGATCATAACCTTTACTTATTCTTAAAAAATAGCATTCTCTTAAATTATTAGCAAAAGTCGACAAATCTTTACTTTTATATGTCTCGATGAATTTATAATTCACGACACTTGGTAAAAACATAATATCTCTAATAAATTCACGATCTGCATCGTTATCAAAATTAACAGTATTAGTATTTAAGTTTAATTCAAATGCTATTATTTCTTTATTGTTTATAGTTCTATATTCTATATGCACAGTAATTGTATCTTCTAATACGAAAATTTTTTCGATTCTAATATGAGTACGATTAGGATCAGGGGACAAAATATAATCATATTTTAATGCTGGATATTGTGCTACAAATTCATATATCGTCGATAAAATAATTCTTTCTTCTTTGCCAATTGATATATAAGCCATAATTAATTGTTATTAGATTCTTTAGCTTGTTTCAATGCCATTAAACGTTCGATTTCGGCATCGATATCGTTGACTTCATTTTTAATTTCGACAGATTTAATATCTTCAGATGTTACTTCTTCAGCCTCGTCGAATCCTTTCGATACATTTTTAGCTTCAGAAGATACAGCTTTAACTAATGCTAATATTAACGTTACACAAATATTCAATAAACTGCCGATAATGATTCCAATTTTGCGGCAGATTTCTGCTTGGTTATTATTTTTCATTTTCTATCATTCCCTTACACATATTTTCCAATCTATTAATAGCTGTACGAATACGGCCCTTAAATAATTTTAAATTATATCCGCGTCCGTCATCTAAACTATAATACACTTCGTTAATACCTTCACGCTTACAATATTCATACATGTCGTTAGCTAATGCTAATATAGCTGAGTAATTATTAAATACTTGAACCATACCGTTACGTCCTAAATACTGTAATGTACTACGTCCTAGATATGCTCGTACGAACATAGCGTGAGGCTGATTACTTATATTATATATGCCGATAATTTCGGCAATTTCTTTTGCTGTTGGGTGATGAATATCACTCTCGACTTCAAGATAGTATTTCATTTTTAATACCCCGTATAATAAAAATATACTAACCACAATAATAGAATTTTAGCTTTATATGCTTCCTCATTCGTAACTTCTTTTCGGCTATCAAATACTTTACAATGCTTATGAATTAAATATCGTTTTGTATTATAATCGATATAATGATTCATCGTATGATTTGCTGAAAAATCAGTTACGACAAAAGTATTCGGCACGTATCCTGAAATTCTCCAATCCCGATCGAATAATGTGATCGACGTATGTTTATATTTAAAATCTTTATCGTCAATAAGATATTCACGGATATCTCGGAATCTCTTAGGGATTTTTGCCGATATTAATCGTTTTATTATTCTATCGTAACTATCCATATATACAAAAAAAGAAGCTAGTTAAACCTAGCTTCTTGTAAAGAACACAAAAGTGATTTCGGGGCGGAGCCCCAGAAGGATAATGTAGAACGTGACTAACGCTCGAACAAGTCCTTAAGTATCCGTGGAGAATACTGACGCTCAATATTCATCTTATTAAATTTATTAGACATTTGATTAACTGGTGCATAGATATTTTCAAATCTAGTTTTGCCAGCAAACATGTCTTTAAAGATTTCGACACGGTCTTTATATACACGACGTTTACGACTGTACTCTGTCATTAAGGTATATACTTTATTAATTTCTTCTTGTGTCGCATCGTCGTAGAATTCTGCGAAATGACGCAAATCGCCTAATGCCTGATCGCATTCTTTGACCATACTATTCCAGAACTCATAATTTTGTAAGATATGTTTAGCGGCTTCTTTACCTTTTTGAATCGATCGCACAAGTTCTTCTGTCGTCCAATTATCTAACGATACGGTCGGACAATCAGCATGTACTGAAATTTCTTGAATATCGTCCGCCGGTTCATTCGGAGTATTTTCTTCTTCGATTTCTTTTTGTACTTGTGCGACCAAATCGACCTTACACTGAGGATAGTTGTTTCGTTCAGGTTCTAACACTTCTGCTTTCCTAGTTTCCTCCATTTCTTTAATTTTATCGACCAGATTTTTTTTATTCTGATCTTTTTTTAGATCGCGTAATAAACTTTCTGGATTAAAGTTTTGACGATGACGTTTAAATAAATTACGTAAACTTCCGTTCATCGACCACCATTCCTTTCGGGAAGTATATTCGACCAAAAATTTATTTGTGCATTAATTCTATTGGCTGCTTGTTCTAACGACTCTCTTAACTGACGGATCTGAATATCGTCTGGACTTAAGTTTAATGGTTGTGTTAATGTTACTTTTTCGATTTCTTCGAATAGTTTAAAATGTTTTTTAACATCTAAATCTTTATCTAATTGAAATGCGTAAAAGCCTAATAGCCATATAATCATACCGACTTGTCTTAATTCTTCGTATGTATTAACTAACGTTTCTAACGTTTTACAACTATTAGCAATTTTTAACAATTTGGTTTCTTTATTAAACAATCTTATGTTTGTCTTATAAGCCGAAATTTCAAAGTTTTTAAACTTATAGTCTCGACAAAATGAATTCATTAACATATTATGTTTGATCGAGAAAAATACTTTTCGATTTAATTTTTTATTCATATGTAAATTTCTTTTCTTCTACGATTTCAGCTTTATTATGTTCGAATACAATAATACCACTATGTTTTATATGATCGACATGATTGCTAATACTATATTCGATATTCACATGATATGTATCGCTTAATGAAACTAAATATGCAGAATTAATATCGTAATCAGTTTCGATTGTTAGCATTAAAATATTATCGCAACGAATTTTTTCTTTAACGATACAATTGCCTGCGAACATATCTTTATTCAATAATTCATTATTAATTCTATTAATAGCACTTAGCTTACCAGTAAATTTTATTCTTCCGACCATTGTTATTAACTAGTCCTTTCATTATTTCTACAGGATTACATATATTATATGATATATTATACAGTATATTAAGATTTTCTTCAATTACTTTACTACCGTCAAAGAATAATTCGAAATAATCGTTTAATATATCGTTCGTTCTAAAATTAAAACTTAACGATTCCTGCGGAAAATAATCAACACCTGATAACGAAGCAACGATCGGATTATTTTTCTTTAACAACTCGATATGAAGAATATGTTCGACAGCTGTTAATCTAAGAGCATATTTAAATTCGCCGATTTTAAAATCTTTTGATTGATAATTTTCAATATCGATAGCTATTAAAAATAGTCGAAATAGCCAACATAATTGTCTAAATTCTTCTTTTTTCATTTTTAATAGCTCCGTTATATTGATGATTTAATAAATAATATTCTATTGTTTTAGTAAATATAATAATATCTGTCCATTGTGCTAAATTTTTAGAAATTCGCATTTCATTAATAGATTTAGGAACATTAGATGACAATGGTATAAAAAAAGACACTAAAGAATTATTTTTATCTAATTTATATATCGCTATATCAATAAGTATAGTTCTAATGCCTGTATCCATTACGTATCTAGCATTAATTGATAATGTTATATCTTTTAATTGACCGATCGAAATATTCTCAATTTCTAAATGCATTTCATGTGGAGAATAGAATATTTCATGTATTATAAAATCGAAAGTATTTTTAAATATTTCGAATACTTTATCAGCTTGTTTTTCATCAATTCTACTTAATATTAAACTATCAGCATGAAATGGATTAACTTTACTAGGTAACATATCGATTGTAATAATACTTACGACGATAATTAATATCGGCGTTTGATATAATACCAGTTTTTCATTATCGGTAGCATAATTAAGATCACAAAACACAAAAAATAGCACAGTTAATGCCGTAACGATAATTGATGTTACGTTTCTTTTATCTAGAACAATTCGATATTTATCTTTTAGAAAAATCATGTTATAAATCCGTTGTCATAATAATCTCGTACAGTTTTTCTAGATCGATATTATTAATAAATTTATCTTTTTTATTGTTGTAAATACCTTTAGATTTACATTCTTTACAAGGATATGCGATAGAATAATCGTATACTTGTTCGCGATCTTTAAAGATCTGAATATCGCCGCTATCGACTTCTTTCTTACGAGAATTATCGATATAAACAATATATCCTTTGTGTTCAAATGCAATACGGCCTTTAACGCCAATTAATTTATTAGTAATTTCGTTAATCATTCCCATAAAAATACCTCCTTATATCAATCATTATCTTCATTGCCTCGCAACAAATCTTTTACGATAAGTAATGCATCTGTTTTATTCGTATCGAAATTAAAACTAAAGTTTACGTGTCTTTCTTCTGAATTCCAGTAAATCTGGAATTTAACGAAATCTTTGTTTTCGTTCCAGTCAACCGTAACGAGAGCAGCATCACTTATTTTTTTAATAGTTAGGTCATACGATCCTTTTTGCCGACGATAGAATTTATGAAAATCTAATGTTAAGATTTTATATAATACTTCTAATTGTAATTTCATCTCATCCATACAATAATACTCCATAGCATTAATACGATAATAGTCGATGGCAATACTGTTAACAATAATTTAATATCGCCGTCTTCATTATATACGTTATATATTTTATCGACATATTTTGTAAGTAAAAAATGTATACCTGCGCCTAACAACGCTCCTAAAATTATATCTAAAAATATTTTTATATATTCAAGTGTTTCAAGCGACAGGGTTAACATATTGAGCTCCCTGTAATACTTTTTCAAAATCGTCAAACGAAATATTATTTTCAACATTCCAATATAATGTTTTTACATTAGCATCATATATTGCGCTAATAAAATAATTATCTTCGTCGATTAATATATGTAATCGATGATATGCATTGTCATATGCAATTTCACACGATACATTGTCTAAGTCTTCGATAGTAAACTTACCAGTTGTTCGATGAGTATTAATTAACATTTCAAAATGCTGGCATATTGCCCAGTCTGTAATTCTAATATATGTATCCATATTTACCTCAAAACGGAATTCTTTCTACGCTTAATATACAATTAATGTATTGATATTGTATTAAGCTACATAAAGCTATTAAGAATTTATAGTATATCTTATATGTTTTTTCTTTGCTTTTTACTAATGTTTTATACCAAAATATATGCATGCAATTATCGTAGAACTGATACTGTAATATCATCTGCATATTATACATATCGATATTAGTAGTTCTAGCTTCGATTCTAATTTCTCCGATAGTGTCGTTAACTCGATTTAATTCAAATGCTACTTTATGATCTCCGATAACAATAACATTATTAAATTGTAACTGATTAACAGCTTCTTCAATATATGCTAAAGACGAATAGCCATCGTACTTTAACGGAATACGATATGAATAAATAACATTTTCTATACCTTTAATAATTAATAGCAAATCTTCTTCGCTTAAATCGACAGAATACATAAACTGTTCGACTTCGTCGATTTTAAAAACTCCGATACAAACTTCGTTTCGATCTAATACTTCGTATCGAGATCCTTCGGTCGTATAATATTGATGAATTTTATATTTTCGTCGCCTCATCGTAATACGATTACGATTACTACTTCGAAATACTTCGAACCGCTTAAAAAATATTTTATCTTCTATTTTTATTCTATTCATTTTTGTTTATATTAAAAACATACAAATATGCTAAGTATGTACACATATTAGGTAGTTTCTTTTTAAAATCTTCTAACCATACAGTATATCCATGCCATTCATGCAAACTATGTTTATTTTGTGCTTCTAGTTCTAAAACAGTTGTGTTTGACGAATGAAGATCATATATTGAAAATCGTAAACTACTATCTACAATAGAAATAAGCATAAATATTTGAAATCTTTCATTCTTTAATAGATATATATTTTTTTCATCATTTATCTTACAATTGTTTACACAATTTATTAGATCTTTTAAATACATTATTCTAATATACTCTTAATGATTATGCCACATACGAAAAATAATATTGATATTGTCCAAAATTTAAAAAACATTCGATAATACATCTTAAGTGTATAGTCAAATGAATCTAATACTTTTTTTGTTTTATATATTCTATATGTAGTATGTAAAAGATATATAATTAATATAAACATTAAAAATATTATTATGAATATTATTAATGATGCAAAATCTATATAGAACTGATCCATATTATTTTTCTTTCTCGTCCCAGCCAGCTAATGTTCCTCCAATAGCTAATGCTAAATATACCATTAAAAATATGGCTAATAATAATGCTAACATATACGTCGACCTTTCTACAATAACATTTCGGCAATCGGATATAAAATAAATGCAATATCTTCCGTGCCGTAATCTTCTTTTTCTGGTTCGATATATAAGATACCGGCTTCGTACCATATAGTATATGAATATATACATTCTTCGTCGTATTCAATCGTAAATGAAAAAGAATCACATGCCTTATTTTCTTCGAAATTTGTAATAGCATATTCTGGGAACATATTTTTTTCAATTAATTTTTTTAAATTATTATATACATCTTTTGTTTCTTTATCAGATCCAAAACCTAATTGAATCATACTATCACCTCCAGTGCATATAGTTAAATGAAAATATTATATACTGCACGTATAAATTAAATTGTTTTAATATTCTGTACGTATCGAATTCTGAATATAATTTTTTCGGGATAACCGTACGATGTATTAAACCAGAAAATAATGCATCTTCTTCTTTTGTCGAGAGCTGAGTCATCGATTCGACAGCCATTAACCTCGTACTAAAAAATATAACTTGTTCGTTAAAAAAATCATCGTATGTTCGTACAATAATATTAGATCCATCGTCAACATCAAAATCGATTTTAAAACGTCGGTCACCTATTATTAATGCTGGTATTCTCGATTGGAAAAAGCTCACGTTAAAAAACATTGCACTAAGTAATCTAGAACTGGTTTTATTATTCATTTTTACAGAACATAAATTGAGTATAATCTTCTAATATAATATATACTAAATTAGACAATAATACAGATTTTTGTAATTGATTATAACTAAATCCAGAGATATTATCTTCTAAATCAATATCGGAATATACTGTATCATTACTTAAATTAGCTGTTACATATAGTACGTTGTTTTCAGATACTAATACAGCATTAATAATATTAGGTGTTACTTCTGGAGTTTTATCGAAGTTCCATTGTTGACCACTAAATTCAAAAATTTTGTTTTGACTGGCTTTAAGATTTTCACCCAAAGCAATAAAAAACTCTTTAGCTTGTTCTTTAGATTCAAATGTTACCTGTTGCATAATATATTCCTTTCGTCTAACTAAACCACATTAGAAAACGTGTGAAGAGATTTCGGGGCGGAGCCCAACCGTAAAGTAAATGGTGGTAAATTAGTGACAGCCCTAGCTTAACTTATTAATTAAACATTCGTTCCTTTAATTTATAATATGCTAATTCTATTAAAGCTGGGAATAATACTTCTAAAGAATTGTTATAGTTTATAATATTATCTTCTGTTTCAGTCGTAATAAAGACAGGATCATAATCTTCGTCTTTATCTTTTTCGACGAATAAATCGAAGTATACTACATCGTCACCATCTTCAATACTAAAATATAGTACTTCTGGTAATTCATTATTTAATCCTAGCATAGTTTTAGCGACTAAAAAATAAATTTTAAAGTCTTGATTATAAATTTCCATATCAGTAATGTCATCTAAAATATTAAGACTTTTATGACGTTCTAGAATGGAAGCAATTGCGTTTGATTTATCGAATAAAGTCATAAACATTCTCCTATTTCATATTCAGCAACTTTTGAAAGCATTAAAAAATACGTCCATAAAAATATAGTTTTATGGACGTTTATATTAGATAATGATTGTCGATTAAAAAAATCATTTTCTCTTAATGCATATCGAATATTATTTTTTTCATTAAAAAATAGATTAAAACAATCGACTGATTTTCCAGATTGTTTTACACTAATTTGAAAATTAATTTGATTTTGAGCAATTTCATATGAATAATAATATTTAATATAATTAATTTTAAGCGGATGCTGAAATAAAAATAAATTTAATTTTTTATTTTCTTTACCTTTAAAAAGCCAATAATTATATAAATACTCAGTTAAATCGTTATATTCTTTTATAAATTTGTCCCACTTCATAGCTGCCCTATTTTTCTTAATAGCTTTGCTAATTTTAAATATTCGCGGACTGTTCTTTCATCTTCGATCGCATCTAATTCTTGTTTTATATTATATAGATCAATACAAAGATCAGTCGGGCTTTTATTTTCGATATTGTTATCATACATAAAATATGTCGATAACACTTTTCCAAAATCATTCATCTTTATATTCCTCTAATATTTCGTCAATTAATTGTCGAGCTTTATCAGTTTCTAAGTACATATAATATATTAAATGCTTACACATACTTTTATTAATTATATTATACAATAAATGATTATCTATAGTATATACTTGATGCATTTTTCCATTATTCTGAAAAGCAGCTAACGTAATAGAATATTCACGAATATTTCTACGAATATTATATGTAAAAAACATGACTTGAAAATCAATGGTATCGGAACTGTTAAAAAATGTAAAATATAATGGTTCATCATCTATTCTTAATAAATAATAAATAGTTGAATAATCTTTAGTAGATGATTTAATACGAACCATCGGACTATAATGATTAATCGAATATAATAATTTAAACCAGTTAATCATGCTTTTGATACTTCAACAATCTCGAGTAATGTGCCATTATAATATATTTCGACATTACTACCATGACCATTGCCATATATTTGATAATTCAATTCGTGATTGTTTTTAACATATTTATTATGATTCATAATAACAGTATCGATTGTCTTTGTTAAATCATTACAGTCACATACTATTTCGATTTTTAATTTGTTAAATATTAATCGATATTTCATATTAAATTTCCTTTAATAGTTCTTCAATATACCAACGCAATTCATTCATGAATTTCTTAAACATATTTATTCCTCCTCGTAGTTTTTACTAAGATTTTTAACAGTTTTCTTAACATAATTTACAAATAGAAATCCGACAATATAATCATGATAAATTAATAGATTTTTATCGAACAAATAATTAATATTATCGATACTCGAAAAATTTTTTATATAGCCGGAATTATTTGCTGCTCGATATTTAAATTCTATTTCTTTAATTTTTTTATTTTTTACATCGATAATAAAATTAACGATCGGAGTCCTCGTATAATTTAAATTATAACCTGTATGATGTATTAAACGATGATCTTTTAGTTTAAATTCAATAATACATATGCCGTTTTTAGGGCTCGACATGCTTTCACTTTTTGAAGCAATCCTAATAATACGATCTTGTTTCAAATTACATAGAATAAGCTTAGGATTATATCCTACATAAAATAAATTTTCAACTAATTCTTTTTGAGTTTTAAACATTATAAATTTTTTCCGATTAAATACATAATATATTCATAGTAGAATAAAGCATTAAATTCGTCACCAATAACATTGAATTCTCTCATTTTAGTTTTTGCATCATTCTTAATATTATTTCCTGGAAAAAATGCAGGATTATTATCATAAATTTTTTGAGCTGAATCACAGATATCATAATAATTTTTATGATTCATAATGTTATACCTGCTTCTTTTAAAAATGTCCAGATGATACCGTCATACATTTTAACTGTTCCGTCACGATATTCGACTTCGTTACTATTCGGAATTTTGCGCAACATACCGCAACGTTTATCAATTGCACCAGTCTGGTCATTTCTAATAATAAAACGAATTGATGGGAATATACCTTCGTTAACAAACTCTACTGACTCAATATAATAGTTTTGACGATCGCCATTAAACTGATTAATATCAAGATTATTAATAATTTTGGCAGTTTTTTCAATACTATGTTTTAACGTATAACCCATTAAATACCTCCTAAAATATTTTCAACCACTTACGTTTTTTAGAATTCATTTTTTTGCTATACTCTTTATTTTTAATACAATGAACAATATCGTACATTTCAGCAATCTGCTCGAACGTTATATCGTATCGATTGCCTATCGTTCCTTCTGGATATATACAAATACGATATTTCTCATACGCATAACTAATATATACATAATATGCTAGATGGTATGCTCGAACGAACATATTATCAGCTTTATATGTTTTAAACCGACATAATCGATCCCTATCATTTTTTGCATATGACGAAATTATATATGTTTCACTCATATTTTTCCTATAAAAAAATCCACAATTATTTCTCTTCTTTATTATAATTATAAATATTTTTCTAAGAAAAAGAAATAAATGTGGTATAATTTAAATTTTTTTCACCAATTTTTTCCTGCTTTTCAAATACTATCCATGTATAATATGGAAGCAATACTGATGAGATTTTAGTTTTAATCCATTTATTAATTCTAGAACGGAATTTGTTTTTCATAATAATCCTTTGATTCAAGCTTAAATTCTTTCCAGTTTTTTTCATCCTGTAAGAATTCGTCAAGGCCAGTAATTGTCGGAATATATTTCCAGCATTCTGCTCCGTCGTATTCAAATCGATAAATGATATGAGTCTTAGTATAAATTGTTAAGTTATTTTTAATCTCTTGAGATCCATATCCATTATCGTAATTAACGAGGGTAGCCTTTCCAATAAACGTATCTTTGTTCATAAAAATAAAGTCGCTACCGTATTCAGATTCCGTACACATCACAAACTGAATATCGTCTAATGTGAGGCCAAGCTCTTTTAATTTATATTCTGTCTCGCTTAATAGATTCATCTTTATTTCTTTCTATAATACTTAATAAATTATGTTTTTCTAACTCTTCCATAAATATATAATCAGGGGTAGGTATTGACACTAATGCCTCTAATTTTGTATTGCTAACTAAATATACACTACTTTTTGGATACATATTAAACAACAAATATGTTATATATAAAGAACTATTAAAATTACTATTAAAAGCATCGTAACATAATTCATAGGCATATTCATCGACTGGCATCTTTCTTAATAATATTTTATATTTCATAATTTTTACTCTTTAATATATTTAAGATGTCGACATTTTTAGGATTAATACTTTCATCTAATAATCTAAAATTAACATATGCTTGAAAATCTATATCTTTAACAATACTATATCGAAACTTAAAGTCGAATATACTATATATATATGCAAAATATAAACTTAGATTTCGATTATAAATGCCAGGCATTTTTTGTATATATACATATGTATCGTTATTATGTCTGCTATATTTAATAATATTATAAACCATTTTTAAATCTTTACTTCATTAATAGTATTAGTAATTCTATTCATTTGTCGTTGCACAGATAAATATTGTCTAATTAATACTGGGTCTAATAAGGCTGTTTTAATATTTTTTAATGAAAAAGTATAAAACATATCGACTTTTCTATTCGTATTAATAATTAAATTAGCAATAGCTTCGGATAAGTCCTTACGTTCAGTATACGGATCGTTAGCTTTAAAATAAATAAAATCTTCGTATTTTAAATCTTTCTTAGTATTATTCATACGAATATGTATAGTATCGACAATGCTACCATGATAATTTAAGCATACTGTTAATTGTAAAAAATTACCATCGTCACGTAAAGCCATTAACGTTGTTTTATAACCGTAATCTGTTTTAATAACGACGACAGACGTATTGTAATTCATAGATCGCAACAACTTTGTTAAGCCCGAAGACTTAATTTTCAAATTCTTCTCACAATTCATGTCCTTCTCCTTTTAAATTTTTCGTCAATTAAATGTAATATAACATAATAACTATAATACATATTAGCACTAAACATGCGTTCATTGTCATTATATACACATATATTTGTTAATTTGTCGTGAATTTTTAAATTATTAACAATAGAATATTTATTAAAATTCTCGTATAATTTTATACCTCGATAAGTTATCGACAGAGCTCTATTTTGTTTGCTGATCATTTTGTTTTTTTATAATGAAAACTGTTATTAGGTTGTACCAATTTAACAGATTTTCCGTCATTTTCATAATGTAAGTTAATAATATTCACATTTTGATAATATTTACAGTCTAAATATTGATTACACTCTTTTTTATCGGAATCGTATGCATTAATACTTAATACGGATACACCTAACAGAACTGTTAATAGTAATACTTTAAATTTCATATAGACCTTCTTCCTTAATTAACATAACATATATATAAAAACTATAATAGTAATAATATAAATTTGGACAGTCATCTAAATCGAAAATAACATGTGTATTATATAACATTAAAAATGGTTCGCTACCAGGCTCTATTTCGTCATGATAACACATGTCTTCTGTAAAATATTCTAATACGCCGTCGAGTTTATTGTTCGCAATCATTTTAATTCCTGATTATAAAAATAGTATAAAAAATACCAAGATAAATACTGACATGGGCCACGATTAAATTTAAAATATGTTGGTAGCATCGATATATTATCAAGTATTCTAATATATCGCATACTTAAATGCCTACTATCCTGTATTGTATTCATATATATATTTAATTCTTTTATCATTTTATTAGTCATTCGATATTACCTAACAACAATAAAAATATATAATAATCATAATATAAGTTACCAGAATATTTGTCGTTATATTCATTTATATATACGACAGTATTGTTTAATTTTCTACATATTAAAAGATTAAGATCTATATCGTACTTACGATTATATCTAGTATATACAAGATAAGATATCCTTAATATTTCTGATAAATGATATTCTTTCATAGTGTGTCTACATCTAATAATGATAAATATGTATAATATATATAATAATAATATAATTTACGATATTTTATATTTTTAATAAATAAAATATATACTGTTCGACAATTAATTGTTGGTGTTAATTTTATATATATGCTATTACTTTTTATTTTACGATCAAATAATTTTAATGAAAACTTAAATTCATTTGTTTTTCCATTCATATTAATATTAAGCATAGATAATACCAGTAGTATATATTGGCACTATATGCTATTCCTTCTTGATCCTGATACGCTTTATATGAAAATATCGCTTTAGGATTATTTAAATTATTAAGCGAAAGATATTTAGTATTACCGTCTTTATAATACTGATCGTTTTTTAAAGACATATATTTTACTAGCTTATCAGTATACATTATATTATTCCTTCCAATAAAGTATCGGTACATAGTAATAAGTATAGATAATAGCCATAGTAATCATCATATTTCTGATTTTTATTAGTTAAAATATATATACGATATAATTTTCTGGCATTTGTTTCCATTAAAAAACGCTCGAGATCCTGATTAAATATATCTAACGATATTTTAATTTGTAACGTAATGTATACTTTTTCTATAAATTTATCAGTCATGATTTAGAAATATCCATGTTCTAAAGCCCAACTACTAATATTATCGAGAGCCATCTCTTCGTTTTCGAGACATGACTGCATCCATTTTAATATTTTTTCTCGTTGAAATGGTTGTAATTTTTCTAAGGTTTTACCGCCATAATATTTATCGAGAAAATAATCTAATGTTTTTTCTTTTAATTAATTTTCTATTAAATATATTTCTTCGATAATTATTGCTTCTTTTTCAGTCATATTATTCTCCTTATTAGTATATCATAACCTTTTATTATATCATAAAATACTTTTTTTTACAAAAAATCCTGCTATTATTATTAAACTGCATAAATTCTTAAAAGCGGATATATGTTCGCTTTTATAGATTACAAATTAATCCTATTGATAGATAAAAATAGTAATAATATTCACCATTAGTATACATATATGTATAATATTTTTCTTCGAAATTTTCGCACGTTAAATATTGAACAAGATCGTTAGGCTCATAATCATCGTATTTAAAAACGGCATCGACTAACTTTTGATTTATTATTTTAATCATGATGCAACTTCTTTAATAATAATCATACCGTAATCAAAACCATCGAGATCTTGAACTTTACCAAAGGTAATATTATCTTCGGTAAAAATATTTCTTATTTTTAAAGCATTGTTTTGTTTAACGAATTCTTTGATTATGTCGCTGGCACTTTCGGTTTCTTCGAAATGATTCAATCCTTTAAATTTAGTAAATACGACTTTATATCTCATAAATCTCTCCTTTATATATAAGTATAATACTCATAATAATGAAATAATATATCGGGCATATATTTAACATAGTTAGGAGATACATTAAATCTAATACTATATGTTCGATAATATCCAGTATATGATTCACAATGGTGCCTATGAAACTTATTTATCATTCTTATTAGTTTATCGTTCATTTGACAAAATACTATTAATAGTCGTCTTCTTTAAAGAACCAGCCATATTTTTCTAATGATTCTACTGTTAAGAAAAGATGATATCCGCTTACGTGCTCCATTATTTCGCCGTTAGAAAAACGAATTGTAATGTTATTAATATAAGACCATTTTCCTTCGCCGTCCCAATCGTATTTTACGATTTTACATTCACGGCCGTCGTCATAATAAAAATCTAATTTTTCAAATTCAAAATCTTCGATATCGTAGTTATCGAAGTCATATGTTTTGTTGTCGAGAAGATATTTTTCTCTGATAAGATTATCAAAATGATCTCGATATCTTAAAAATAATTGTTTATCCATTTTTTTATTCCTTTCCTCGTCATGCTTTTCGACAAATTTTTTCCAATCTTCATTGGTAGTCTTATCTAATTCATTAAACATAATATCCCAAAAGTTTTTATTTTCTATTATGTGTTCATCCATTTTATTCACCGATAAAATAATCGTTATAAAATAATTGTTTATATTCATTATAAAATAACGGAGTATATATAGAATCATATCCTTCGTACGTATTAAAAATTATTTGATTTTTCATATACTTATCAATAAAAATATTTATTATTATAATATAATCTGTTTTTCTATTTCGATATGATATTACGATTCCGTTTTCTTTTTCGTTGATATAATAAAAATCCCATGTACCGAATTCTTTAAAATAGAATGATTTTCCTGCGCTCTTTTTTACTGCATCAATAAATTCAGTAGCGAATTTTTTTGTTTTAAATCTTATATACATAATATTAATCCTTTAAAAAATAATCGTTGAACATTACTTCTTGAAATGCATTGATAAAATAAAACGAATCGGTGCCGTCTTCTGGATATTTTTCTTTAACGACGGTCGTTGCTTTTATTATTTCGTTATCTTTATTGAGAATTAATGTTAGTTCTTCGTTATATTGATTTTTATATTTTATTGTAATAGTATTCTTATACAATAAATAATCGAACGGTACCCATAATGCTTGTTCACAACGAATTTCTAGGTCATGATGTTTTTGAATTACGTTAAAAAAAGTGTCGGCAAATAAATCAGTCCTAAAATTTAAATAACAATTACTATTATACATATTATTAATCCTTTTTATAATTCTACATAACTTAAATATATGTAATAATTATATATAAAACTAAGACCCATAAAAAGAACATCGTCAGATTCAATACGGTCAAGTCCATCTTTTTCAATGTTTGTCGATAATGCATATTTTATATATATATGATTATCCAAATTTAAAATATGGCCTTCACAAGTATTTCTTAAAAGTTTTATTTTTTGACTATTCATTTTGTTTTAACATTAATAATTCATACATATAATTAAGTTCTTTTTGATTCGTGATATTTTTAAAAATAATCTTATCGATTTCGAAGTCGATTGCAGATTTCTCTGTTAAATACATAGAATCGTAAGATGCATAACTTTCTAAAGCTAAATTCTTTCCGAAGCATTGAGCTAATTTACCGTTTGATCCTGGTGCTTCTACCGGATAAAATTCAACGCCATATAGCCCGTATTCATCACTTCGCCACATATAACTATCATCATCGAATGGTAATTCGTCTTTAATATTTTTATACATGTATTTCTCTTTATTATATTCGAAGTTCATATGATCGCCTCCTTATTAGTAATTTCGTCTAATTATATCCATACAATTTAAAAATATATAATAATCATATAATTCTTTTGTTTTAGATGAACAATTATGTTTAGCACTAAAACAAATTATCATACGATTATACATATTTGAGCGTATTATATACTTATTATAAAGTTCACAAGGCATTTGTAGATTATAATTAAAAATTATTTTTCTTATTTTATCGTTCATTTTTCATATTAATATCCTGATATATTGTCGATATAGTTATATATAGATTTTTTAATTTCGTTCAATTCTAATAATTGGACAAGATATAATTCATCTCTAATATTATCTCGATCTATATAGATAAAATTATTATTACGATCAATTTCGATAAAAATATCGTTAAGAATTTTAATATAATTAGTTTCTTTATTTAATATAAATAAACGAATATATCCAGTTACGGCATTTCCGCTATCATATATTTCATATTTTGTGCAATGATCGTCAATAAATATATCGTACGTAAAATCTTGATATATTAACTTTATATCTTCATCAAATTTAAATTCAATAGCCATTATTTTATATCGCTCCTAATGCCTTCTGTAATATCATCAAATTCCATTAATCGTTCTTCGATACGATTAATTAATTCTATTCTATTATTAGCAGTTCTTTCGGCTCTATCACAACCGTCTAACGAAATAATAAATTTATATTCTTTGTCTTCATATTTAATAATAAAATTTGTGAATTTATTGTTGGCAACAAATAATAAACATATTTTATTGTCTTCTGTAACAAATATATTAGTATATCGATCTTTAAATTCTTTTAATAAATCTATATCTTGATTATTTTTAAAAACATATAATTTATTAACGATATATTTAATTACGTCTTCAGAACGTTCGCTAATTCTTTGATAAGATATTTGATCGTTATTTAATTGATTTACGATTTTTACGAAATAATAATCTTTATTATCTTCGTAAAAACGCGACGCCTTACCTTCTCGAAAAATACTAATAAGATAAGGACTATTTTTATGCTCTATTTCTGTATGATAGTCATACAAATAACAATCGTCATTTTTCATAATATGTTGACCATAATACACAATCTTATAGTCGTTTTTATTTAGCATATGTTTTAACGAGTAATCTAAACTCGTATCGTTTGAACTTTTCATAATCACCTCGTTAAATATATATTAATACTAAGATATATTAAATATACATAAATATATATAATAGTAGTAATAATTTTCATCGACAAATAAAAAGCTATCTTCGTCGCCAAGATTAAATCTAATATTATTATTTATACGATATTTTTTAATAATACTATAGCAGTAATAGTCATTTCTCATATTGTATTCAATATTTACTAAGATCTGTTCTAATCTATTTTTCATACAAAACCTTTTATATCTTAATCATTATATATAGATAATATTTATATAAAGTATAGTATATCTCGCTATCATATATTTTAGTTAAATCTATATTAAGATTAAGTACTATTAAAAATCTATCGAAATCTCTATTAAGACTTATACTATATATATGTTTTGTTATATCATGATATAGTTTTTTATTCATATTATCTAAATGCTAATACTTTACCGATAGCCATTAAAATAATTGCAAAAGTTCCGGCGCCGACTGTTAATAATAATAAATTAATAGCCGTACTCATTTGTACATCGAATAAACCGATTAACGCTAATACAAAAGCAATTACTGTTGCGATACCTAATATTTTTGCGGCAATAGCTGATACTGTAAATAAAGCAATAATTAATCCTGCTAATAATATTTTCATAGTATAGTTTCCCTTCTTTTATTTAATTTTTTAATCAATTCTGTTACGCTACATTCTTCGATAGCCATTTGTATTTCATTAGCATAATAATTTGGATCGTCATAAGCTAGTTCCATTTCTTCTAAATACTTTAATTCGTTAGCATCGATTATCGAAATCATACAGTCAATACTAGCTGTCATATATGTATAATACGCAGAATATAATTGACGCATAAAACCGTATTCACAAGAAATAACGCCGTAATGAAAATTATTATTCTTATCATAGTGATAAAATACTATTGCGTAACTTTTATCTCTCATGCTTTTTTAACGCAGCCATCTAAATCAACTACGTAGCCTTTCGGGATAATCCATTGATCTTTTGGGGCTACTGGCAAAATACCGACTTCGTCGATATATTCCAACTCCACTTCGTTCAAGCCGTTTCCTGTCATAATCTGATAATCAGATATAAGCTTGCCGCCAGGTAATATTTTGTTTTTTATAACATGGTCGTAATTTTTCATAGTTTTTACTCCTTATACAATAACATTATACTTCATATCGGAAATAAATAAATCGATTAATTCTTTTGCGATCCAATTATATGTATCGTTTTCTGGAATTAATCGCACATAATTCTTATATCGTTTTATTTTAATAAATCGTGTAACATAACGATTTTCTAGTCCAGAATCATAGCCGATACTAAATATAGATTCGCCTTTTATCGGTGTATATTCTTTTTCAATTTCTACGAATAATGGATGCTCTCTTAATCTTTTAAATACATCTTGTCCATGAAATGTAAAAGCATTAAGAGCATCGGTTTCGCTTAAGAATTCTAGTACCATAATTTTACTCCTTAATAAGTCGCTTCTTCGTTAATAAATGTATAACAGAAAATGTCGCCGATCATTTCTTTATATTCTTCGAATTCTTCATAATCTTCAAATTTTACTTCGATGATTTCATAAAGATCTTTATTGTTTTTTTGATAATGAATATATAATGTTAATTGATATTCATTATTTTTATCGAACTCGATGCGTTCAATTGCTTCTAATTTAACCATTATTTTATTAAGATATAGAAGCATACTACCGCAATTACATTGAGATATTAATACTTTTAATTTTAATATATGATCATATTTTTCTTTGTCGAATTTTTCTTTACAATATAAATGTTTCATGTGCGTTCTTTCTTATTAATTCTCTTTAAAAAACCAATTGTATTGTTTTAACGAACTTTTTGTTAAAAATAAATCATCAAGAGATACATCTTTTAATGTTTCTTTATTTTCAAATTGTATAACAATATTTTTAGGATATGGATCTTCTTTATCATGATGCCAACTATATTTTATAATTTTACAATGACAAGCATTTTTATAGTAAAGATCAAGTTCTTTTAAATTAAAAACTGATTCACAAAAATAATCGAAATTATATTTTTTTTTACCTAGACTATATTTATTAATAATAAAGTTTTTAATATCGTCTTGATACTTTGAAATTAAGTTTAACACATATTTTCACTCCTTAATAGTTCTATATTGTTATATTCCATAATATAGTTTCTTAATGCTAATATATATTCCTTACGATGACTGTCGTCATCTCTAATAACAATACTTTTATTAGGATGTTTTAACGATATATAGGATGATCTATACACTTCATTATTACTATTAATATGTAATGTCATCTTAATATCAAAACTATCGGCGCTGCGTTTTCTTACTCTTAACAAACTAGCGTCGACCATTAAAACTCCTTTAATTCTAATGCATATAATATTTCGCAAGCAATATACTTCTTGTCCTTTATCATAGCCTAAGAAAAGATATGTGTTGTCGTTTAATAAACATCGATCAAATTTCATATATTCTCCTTATTAGCTCTTGTCAATAAACATTAAGTATATATAGTAATAATAATAAAATCCACTATTCCTTGTATCGTCATCAAGATTTATATTATATAAAAATTTTGAATTATTAACTAGTATATATTTTTGTGTATTACATCTAAATGAATTGCTCACTATATCATATTCAAAATTTATTAGATAATACTTCATTTTCCAATTCATATACTGTTATCCATTAAACTTAAATATATATAATAATCATAATATAAGTTACCAGAATACGTATCGTTATATTCATTTATATATACGATAATATTATTTCATTTTCTACACATTAAAAAATTAAGATCTATATCATACTTACGATTATATTTAGTGTATACAAGATAAGTTATTCTTAATACTTCTGATAAATGATATTCTTTCATAATGTTCCTGTTAATGATAAATATATATAATAGTCATATAGTTCTTTTGAATTAGATATGTATTTATATCTAAGACCGAAATAAACTACCATACGACTATAAAAATTTGGTTTTATTATATATTTATTATAAAGTTCATCAGGTAACAATAAATTATGATTAAAAATTATATTATTTATTTTGCAGTCCATTATCGTATCCTAATTCTACATAATTTAAAAATATATAATAATCATATAATGCAATACCATTAGATACATATTCATATACGAGATCATAATATACTAATAAGTCGCCTTGAATATCTGGCCTTGCTATATATTTATTATAAATCTTATTAGGCAATTTTGAATTTTCTCTACTAACTATATTATTTAATTTATGGTTCATTATAATATCCTAATTCTAGAAGAGATAAATATATATAATAATCGTATAAGAATAAAGGATCTTTTTTTACGCCGTCATAAGACATTCCTTCCATTAAATTAAAGTATGCCGGCTCAATATTCCGATGGGGGAAATATGAAATGCACATAACGTTAGATGTCATTCTTCTGACTTCTGATATAAATATTTCTCTTTTAGATATAGTATAACATTCCATATAATCCCTCCTTTATATATGTTCTAAACTTAAATATAGATAATAATAAACATATATGTTTGCACTATATTTTTCGTCGCCATTACGATAAATAATATAATTCCTAAGAATACTATAACCAGTATTATAAACGACATTATATTTTTCATATTTATTTATCTTACATTTATCGATATTATAATATACCAATTCATTGAAAAACTTTGATTTATTCATAATCTAAATGTCCTAAAAATAAATAATAGCTATAATAAATCATACCGTTAATTTCTTGACTACCATTACTATATACAGTAATTTTTGTAATAACGTCGACTATATGAAAGTTTCGGGACGGCATATATTTTGGATATTTTGTTTTTATTATCCAGGCCGCATCGATAATATTATCGATTAATTCATTCTTATTCATAACGACTTTATTTAACTTTTATTTCAAAATGACTCATTGTTTTTTTGTCTTCACGAATAATCATAATAAATCCTTCTTTACTGTCTTTATTAAATTCTCGATCAGAACAACCAAACACTTGTTTCTCTTGGAAACAATCGTAGTCGATAAAAATATCTTTATAATTATCTTCGATATATTTTCTAGCTAATTTAACAGCTTTAACCATATCGGAAGCTTCGATTTCAAGATTAATATCGCCGACAACTTTTTCTTGTATTAAATATTTCATTATTAGTTTCCTCCATTTATTCTGCTACTATTAAATACATATAATATTGTAAATATAATTCAGCACTATATTTATAATAACTTTCGCTAATTGCTACGATTATATTATCTAGATCATATTTCTTGCTTATATCGTCAGAATAACACATCTTCCTTGGACGCGTATACCGTATCCAGTCGCTATGGTCGACAATCTGATCGACTAAATATTGATTCATTCGCTACGCTCATTAACTCCTATACAACAAAAAAGGACTACGGGAGATTTCGGTGCGGAGCACGCACTAAAGAATATTAATCTTATATATATAAATATAATAGTCTAATTAATATGCATACTATTATAAAACATAAAATTAAATATATAGTTTTTAATCGACTGTTATAATAGTGCTCTTTAAATAATTTATTGCCTAATTTATATAGTAAAAACATAATTACTGCTGATATTATTAAAATAATATTTTCCTCCGACAAAATACAATACATTTAAAAATCCATATACGGATCCGTGAACGACTTGATATAAAATACCATATACAAAATCGCCCGCATCTTTCCATTTAATAGTTTCTCTTAATTATATATCTTAATACAATATATAATAACATAATACATATATACTAATACTATTATATATACATAGTATAGCAATATATAATATAACTTAATACTAATAATATATATTAAACCATATATATAATATAACAATAAACTATATATATGACTATATACAGCTATTAAGTACTAATAAAGTTGCTATAACAGATTAATGATATATATAGTAATACGCTACGCTAATTAAATATATTATGTGACCAAATACATCGGACCAAATACATCGGACCAAATACATCGGACCAAATACATCTAATATGAAAATAGGCTAAAATATAGCAAATAAAAGCAACTTGATATTTTAAAAAATACTAGTTTTTAGCTGTTAAAGGGAGATTTTAAAGTGTTGCGGACTTATGATCATTTTAATAGCCATAAACGATTTTTATTAGTTTTTAGATAAAAATAACTAACTTGAGAGTGTTACTGACTCCCCCCACCCCCCAAGGGAGCATACTGTATAGTCAGTATCACCTATAGTCCAAGAGCCGTATCTTCTGCACGAACAAAGCCATAGCTTTACCTATATATATAGTATATAAAGCAATAAATAACTGGTGTTGGCGCTCGTGAGGAGACGGCGGACTATTTAAAAAAATAAATATTATTATATTATATATATAGTATATATAAGAGATGAATAAGAACTGTTAAGGGAGCAATTTTTATATCGATCGTTCCTAACCCTAAATAATCTTATACATAAAATTATTAAAAACCCGCGTCACTACTACGCTTACGACGTTTCATTTAAACTTTTCGGAGTAAGCTATGGTCGAAGAACGCTTTTGAAAAAAGCTCGTATTCATAAATATACATATTCTGTATATTATGTTTTATTGTTTCCTATATATACCGCAGGCGACACCAAAATTAAAAAAAGCCAGATATTATCTGACTTTAATTTTTTGTATTTTTTTTACTTAAAAATATCCGTACTTTCAATTATGCATTAATAATGAATATTTAATTATTTTTACAAAATTAATTAATGATATACTAATATGAGTAATATACCGGTGAACGCAGTTCACCGCTCCTGAAATTTACACACACAAAACAGTCTTGGATATAAAAATCTAAGGCTGTTTTTTTTTATTGTTTGCTATATATATAATTAAATAAAAAATATTTTTTTATTTTTTGACAACTAAGCATCTAAAGTGAGTAATATACCGGTGTAACTACGTTACACCGCTTCCAATAATTTATTATTGATAGCGACAGCTGAACATTAAAAAAATAATTATATAAAAACGGCCCTTCGGGGTCTTTTTTATTTTCTGACATATTTTTTTATTTTTTAAATAACTCTTACTCAAGCATGAGTAATATACCGGTGAAACGAAGTTTCACCGCTCCAGATACAAAACAATATATAACGGCCCCATGGGGGTCTTTTTTTTATATATATAATATAGACAAAGAATACTAACAAAATGTTGTCCCATTTTAAAAATGCTCCAAACTCTTAATAGTAATTAATCTGCTGTGAAGATAAACAACTCGCAGAGGATCGTACACGACGAACCATTAACGTTATTATATTAAAAATCTAATAACTATTATTGGGGCCCGTTCCCAATTTCGTCTACTATCCATTCTTAACAGTAATGGCTCTTCGTTATTATTATATATAATATATATTAAATAATAACTCGACTAAAATAAACGCAAGGGACTTTTAAATACCTTAGCTAGTAAATGAAATACTAAGATAACGGCGGATCCCAAACAAAAAACCACCTACTTATTAGACGCTTACTAACTTCTAATACTTTGGTATAATTCGTATTAAATATTATATAGTTACATTCCGCTTACATTGTTCGCTTCGCTATATATAATACTAATACGAACCGTAAACGGCTTCGTTACGAGATATAAAAATTGATTGCGTGCCACACTTCGTAAACTCCATTCGCACACGTCGGTATATATTTTCTTGATATATATCGATAGACACACAAACGCATTAGATATATTGTTACGAATTCTAAAGAATACTATTTCTCTTCGCAAGCTACATCGATAACACTATTCTTAATAACGAATTCTACATATAACTCGTTAGCACTCGTAACCTATCGACACGATCTCTACCATACTATACTATCGTGTCGACTAAGAATTTTAATAGCTGAATAGATTCGCGGCGCTCCCTATTCTTCACATTAATAGCTCTCATTAAAATTATATCTAATATAAGATTTAAATCTATAATAACATTTCACTGACGTTCAATATTATTATAAGATATCCCACCCTAAAAGTTTTTAATACCTGTACATATAATATGTACAGTAAAAACATTAACTAAAAACATATTATATATAAACCATAATATCCTAAGCGGCTATTATTACATATACTAGTCTCTCTTTTAACAAAATACCGACGGCAGAAAATACTTAATATATACTAACGTATATATATGATACCATCGGTCGCTAACGCTCCCTACTATATATATGATACAGATACTCCCGGGCGGAAAATATCGTAATTTTTTAAAACCTTCGGTTCCAGAAATTCAAGGCCGATTTTTCCTTCTTACTGTAAATAAGGATCGACTATATACTACTATAGTATAATACGATATACTATATCACGATATACTAAATCCTTATCAATCCTTATTGCCTATCTAGCTCCTATAAGACTATATATATACTCCGGTCGCTGAGGCTCCCTATAATATATTATATAATAATACTATGCTCGCTCCGCTCCCTGACGGTCGCTTCGCTCGCCCTATATATAATATATAAATATATACTCTTATGATCGTCGCTTACGCTAGGACACTACAACTCGCTCGTCGTATCCTCCTCACTCGTCGGGAATAACTATATACTATACATAACAGATACTCCGCTCGCTTCGCTCGCTGCGTTAATACTATTATGATACATATATATATAAATAACTAATTACTCTCTTGAGAAGAGAGATAACAGAGAATCTACATATATAAATATATATAATACATAACTACTCTCTTTACAAGAGAGATAGCAGAGAACTACTACTAATAAATAATACAATACTTACTTTCTTAAGAAGAAAGTAAACAAAGAATATTAACGGCTCGCTTCGCTCGCCTTACAATACAAATAATAAACAAAACTACTCTCTTGGAAGAGAGTACACAGAGAACCTAATAAACGCCCTCCGCTCGCTTCGCTCGCTCGGGCTTATATACAAACAAATATACATTCGCTCGCTGACGCTCGCTCCTTAATAATTCTTGGCGATCGGAAACGTAATCGTTCCGATAAAAAAAAGCAGTCACTAAAAAAATTAGCCCCTGCCAAAAGTGTCCAAAAAAATGGACTTTCGCTAAAGCTGACACCCGAATTACGCCATACGTACTCAGGCGGTATGCTTTTCGCGAATTATAAAAAAATATACATTTAGCTAACGCTGTAACAACAGTATTACCTAAATGTATATTCAACATAAGAAAAAATAAAGGTTTAGCCTAGAAGAGCAAACCCTGCTCCTCTAGACTAAACCCTATTTCTAGTGCTTTTTATTCTATTATACAGTCCAAAGCATAAAATTACTGTATAATAAGGATATTCATAGTTATCTTATCAGTTCTAGTTAGGAATATCCTAAATAACTAGAATAAGGTTGTCACCTACACTCGCCCCTGACAACTAGAGCAACTGCTATTAATATTTACCGACGATTAATAGCAATCGTCTATACTGCTAGGCTCTTTCGCCAGCAGTATTTTCTACAGTATCTTCCTTAATGATTTCGATACCTTCTGTATCATTGCCAGTACTACCGAAGGATTTCTTGAGGTTTCTGAGCTCATCGCTCACAGAAGCTTCTTTCCAAGCTTCTTTACCCTCGTTTACGATTACAGCAGTAGCACCCATAGCTACTTCAGCAGTCTTTTTAAGACCACCAAAGATACCTTTGGCGCTAATGCCAACTGCACCGATGCCGACATCTTTCACAGTGTCAGCTTGTCTGCCAACAAACTTAGTGGCAGATTTTACCCAGCCTGAGAACATGGCATTACGTTTCGCACGGCTGAATGCGTCCGTAATGTCTTTAAGGTGATTGTCATCAACCTCAACTTTAATGCCTCCGTCGACATCTTCGACAGAGCCATTATACTCAACCGTAATCTTTTCTCTCATATAGTCAAGAATAGATTGGTTGGAATGCTTAATATTAAAAGTAGCCATCAGGGGCTCCCTCCTTTACTAATAAAAATAAAGGGGGCAAAATGCCCCCAATGTTAGATGAGGTCTTCTGCGGAGACCTCTTCTGCCTTGATTTCGCGAATCAAGTTAAGAGTGGCGTTAACGCACGCCATTCTGTGCTTGCTATTTGGAGTGTTTTTAGGTCTGAGAGCTTTAAGCTCATCATTGACCTCAGCCACTTCATAAGCGTAGCTGGATTGCACTCCATACGCAAGTTTGACACCGTCTTCGGATACACCGCGGTCAAATTTGACCACGTCGCCAGCTTGGAGTTCTACTCCTTCTGGCACCTCAAGAGCATAACTGTGCTCTTGGGAAAGACGGCTAATGCGAAGACGCACACCCTGGCTTTGACAGTCTTTGATTGCCATAGCAAGACGCTTAAACTGCTCGCGGTCTTCAGCTGTATCCGCTTCTTTCATAACATGGTCAGCTACTTTAGCTGGCGTTAAGCCATCTTTAATAGCTTTCATGATAGAATAACAGCGGATAGCGACAGCGTCGCTAGTCACTACTTCACCAGTGAACTGTCCGTAATTAACGGACTTGTTGGCGAACAACTCCAAGATTTGGGCTACGGCATTACAGCCCATACCCACATAAGATTGACCTGCTGTTTCAATTCTGACAGGTTTGGTGTCACGGACACCAGGAACACCCTCTACAACAGCGGATAACATTTGTGCCCAACCATTAGAGTTGGAGCCGAACAAATAACATACAACGTTTGCAAATTTAGACATATAAATGTCTCCTTTCTTTGAAAGTACCACGACTGAGCTTCTCGTGGTGAAAAAATCTCCTCTTGCATCAACACACATGCAAGAGATATCAACGCTAGATAAGTCAACGCTCATCTAACGCTCATATCTCCCGCAGTTTCTCACCGCGAGAGAGAGGAGAAAAGTATGAAAGGGACCTCCACACAGAAAGCCCCATGAGAGATTTCGCCCCGGAGGGGCTGTCTTCTCCCGTAAGGTTAGGAACTTTGTATAACAAATAAAACATTTGACTATACAATTTTAAAGATGATATTAAATCATCTTATTAAGAAGTTTGACTAAAAGTCCTTATTCTTTTGAGCCGGTCCCAACGGCTTCTACAGCTTAAGACTTTTTAAGTCTACGGCTTTACTTTAAGGTATATAAAACCTTATATCGAATGCTATGAGATACATATCAGATTGTTAAGCATCTATTAAAGGGAGGTATTATGAGTACATTAACATACACCTCATAGCATTCCATATAAAGCTTTATATGAAATAAAACATGACCTACTATTAATGAGAAGGTCACAGGAGATTTCGCCCCGGAGGGGAAACTTCAAAAGTTAACCCTCCAGCGAAATCATTACACCGCTAGCGTTTTGCTAGACGATGTTGTAGTACAGCCATCTTGACAGTGGAGCCGATAAACCAGCCCACCAAAAACCAAAAGATGCGGAAAGTGATAGGATTTTCCGCGTAAAAATCGTTTAACCAACCAATAAATTGTTTCTTTAACATGATGTATACCTCCTCATGTTTATAATGAAATATCAAATACTAAATTAAAGCAAGGTGCCGGCAATCTCTTACCAGCACCTCTACATTAATCAGCCATTGCACAACTTTGATAACCAACTAATGTTTTAGATATAAATTGACACCCTTCGTTCTCACGAAGAATATCAAACACACCGTCCGTACTTTGTACGGAAATATAAGCTCCATTTGGAGTTAATAACGTATAATTATATAATCCTGTGATAAACATATTTTCTCCTCCTTCACAGAACGACGAATATGAGGGAAGAACCCCTCAAAGAAGATTTCGCCCCGGCGGGGGCGTGTGATACATAGAGAAATGTACATAGCCGTACATAAGACTATATATATTCTTCAACAGGAGCACCATGCCGTAAATATCGACATAGTAATCCCGTAGAAGGTTTAGCCCCGGCGGGGGGCTAATCTCCAGCAATGATTGCTAGAGTACTAGGAGATAATTTGTTATATCTCCCTTCGTCCAATAAATATGCAGGATGACGTTCATAGGATACCGGTTCTTCTTCAGAACTGATGTTTGCCCACGAACGAATACAGACCGCTACGACATCTTCTTCTAAGGATGTCACATTTTCTGCAACGACACAATCCTTGAAGAAGGTGTTCAAAACATATTGTAACGCATGGTAGCAGTCTGGGCTATTAAATTCTGTCTTCGGCATAGCTTCACCGAAAAGAATAAATTTCATGCTATGCCTCCTCTCCGTAGATGCGTTGAACATCTTCTAAGATGTCCAGTACATCTTGTTCATCTAGCCAACCAACTACATCGTTGGTGATAGGCGTATCATATATGCATCTATCATTGCGAAGCATCGCCAACTCGAATAGCCCTTCTGCTCCTCCATAAGTCATGGAGCTTCTGATTACAGACACTTCCATGTCGTCATGGTTAGGAACGCTGAACCGCCAACATTCGGTTTCTGGGGCAAATACTCTAGCTTCCCGAACGAAATAATTCTTGAACAACGGATGGTCTAAAAACAAGTTTTTACCTTGCTCTTCAGTGCCACTTACTACAACATCGGCAATTACGCCGTTTTTTCTAATAACAGTAATCTTTTTCATGACAATTTCCTCCTCTATGAAACAAATAAAATACTGAGGGCAAAATACCCTCATAAAACATTTCGACGCGGAGCGTCATATAAAAAACACACTAGTAAACGACCACAGCAGGATCGCATACATAAGAAAAAAATATATTCCGTACATACGACCCGAAGGGACACTGCCGGAATACATATAGAGGCGACAGGTGAGTATTTGCCGACCAGAGACGAAGCAACGCGGGCCCAGAGCCCAACGTCGCAAGCGTCGGAAGGCAAATACGGTACCGCCCACATAACACTCACGTTATATTATAAAAAAACGTGATTTCGTGAGTGCCGAAACAATGTGGGCGGACACCTGTCGCCGGACGATATTTATAAAAAAAATATAAATATCATAATTACGCCATCAATGTCTCTATTAATAGTATAATTATAATATTTATTAACAAAAAATAAAGCTTTAGCCATAGATATATAATATACCTACGACTAAAGCTAAAATACTTAACTGTTGCGAACAAGACCTAGGCAACCTATTGGTTGTCCGGCCTCATTCCTAATTAATTGACCAGGAGAAAGTAAGTCTTTTCTCCCGGGTAGTGCTTGACGCACCATAGCGGAAACGACGTAGTATACGCCTTCCGCAAATTCTGGGAGGCCAGTGACCTCACCATAAATATTTTCATAAATATCAATACCTTCGATGGTATCGACTTTACGAGATTCGCAGGAAACTCTAATAGGTTCCCCTTTGTATTGTTCTAATACCATATCTGGCGTTTCTACGCCAATGGTATTATAAATTTTTACAGAATGTTCAGTGCGGTTTAACATAACAGTATGCCTCCTATTAAAAAATAAAGAGAGCCCCATATGGAGCTCTCTAGAATAAACTATTAAATTAGATGCAGCCGTTATAGCCGGCAACAGCTGCATCTTTTTCCTTCTCCCACACTAAGCCGCGGATTATTGCCGCGGCTTCTTCATCTATAGTAGAAAGGATACGTTCATATTCCACCTCAACGGCTTCTGAACCGCGAAGGTGAAGATTTCCGACAGGAACTTCTACGGTGAGCTCGACAAATTCACCGATATTCCTGTCTAACTCTGTGTAGGCACATGTTGCCATGTTATCTACAACAGAAACAATACTGAGGTCCTTTCGGTCGTGAGGACACCCCTCACGGTCATCGAACCAGACTTTTCTGGACAATAATCCAGAATCGTCTAAGAAATTTTTAACGCAGTATTTTTCTGCGTTATATTTGAAATCGATGGTCTTTATCTATTCTTCCTCCTCATACATAGGTAGACACAATTTTTCTATTGCATCTACCAATTCTCCCATGATTTGTGCATGGGGAACAGTGTAGTCAATACCTTCAAACTCGCAGGACAAAACTTCTCCTGTGAATTTGAATTGTAAAAGAGATTTTAATCTTCCTATTGATGTATCCGCCATAGCAGATACATTAATTAGAAGATTTCCGTTTTCTTCAAAGAACAAATTCGTTACTTTTGCTTCTAACGAAGATTCTTTAAAATCTAGACTTCCGCTAAGAAAGTCTAAGAACATATTACAGATATCATACTTATCGTATGATTTTAAAACTTAAATCAACTTTATCTTTTTCTCCTGCCGGTATTTTAAAGTGGACGGTCGCCACTAACCATTAATAGATAATTTATATACCGCCAGAAGTAACAAATATACTCCTGACGGTCCCCCCGGTCGTGTATAATAAGCCACACCGGAAGCATTTTGTAGTCCCGCCGATTCTACTTCCTATGACTGCCACTAAGGACAAAGTTAGGACGATATCGGCGGGTCTACCGCTCAGCTGAAAGATAATATTATATGTGAACGGCTGTGACCACGAACTCACGCCATAACTCAATATGGACCGTCCACATATAATATTATAAAAATCGGGAAGCTCCTTTAACGTCCGGCTTCCCCCAAAGACGACCACTCAGCGTGTATTTAACGTCTCCGTGGTCCAAGACGATAAGGAATAAAAATTCCTCATAGATGATTTCGGAGCGGAGCGACATTTCTATCGCAGAACGCCCAATATCTTCACTAAAGACAGTTACGCATATATATGCATAACTGCTTCAAAGAATGTTTCGGGACGGAGTCCGGAAACACAACTTCGACTTATATAGGACTTGCCCCGCAGGGGACTCTCCGTCAGGAGGCCCCCGGCAGGGAAAATCCCTTATAAATCTCAAATAAAATTTCGGCACAGCAGTGCCAGAGCACATCTATCGTAGAATGATAAATATACTCCTGTATCTTCATATGTAATTGTCGTTCCTCCCACGTCTTACTTCGGTTAACGTAGAAGGGGGGACCCGGAGGGTTATTTATTTTCCTCCGGACCCTCGAAGGCGTTCTCTATTACTGCACCGATGCTCTTTGCGTAGTCGATGCAGTTCTTAGTACCGCCTTCGCTTCCATCATGGTAAGCCAATACCATATCGGCATTGTCTACCATGAAACGGTTTCTGCGCTGCATGCAGCCTTTATCGTCTTCGTACTTCTTATTAGAAATACGAACTTTTTTGTCAGCTGCCTTAAGCATAGCAGCATATGAGATTTTGCAATCGTCTTTCCATATGCCGTCTTGCTCAATGCAAGGCACTGCAGCCGTTAATACGATTGTAATACCTTGCTCAGCATATTCTTTGCGTAACTGATTCCCTACGCTAAAGAACAGTTGGTCAACGCCTAACGCCATACCGCTGATCAACTCAAATTTCTTTTCGCCCGCTAGGACTTGAAAATCGAGGATAGAACGAAGTTTCGCTTCGATTCTATCGCGAACAGGTTGTAGCTTAGGAGATTTGGAGCTCCAATCATCTCCCTTGCCGCAACCTAATTTATCTGAACGATGGCCAGTCGCACAGATAACCATCGCGCCTTCTTCGCGCTTATAGTTATCCATGCTTAACCATTCGCTCTTCGTAGCAGAGTCTCCGGCCTTTGCTACGACTTCAACAGTAGGAGTTTCGTTAACTTCTTCTACTAAAGGTTTTTCTGGATCTGGCAATACAACACAAGACTCTTGTTTTGTCATCAACAAGAGAATAGTGTTCTTTTTGCTATCTTTGTTTTCATCGATATAGTTGAAGCACAACTCATCAATGTTCACCTTAATAGCAAATTTACCTTCGCCAGTTTGATTGAAGACGTATTTACCGCCTTCTTTATCAAACTTGCACACTTGCATAGGTGTGCCTTTAGGAACTTTATTGCTGCCAGAAGCAAGAATGAACAAGCCATCACCAATGGCTTCTTTATTCTTGCCGTACCACAAAGCTCCTTTAGAACGAGCACAGCTACTGCTCATTAAATAGAATTCTGCCTTTTGTTCCACAGGAGCAAAAGCGTTCCACTTAACGAGTTTAAAGATCTCATCGGATGCATTTTCCGTACGAGTTCTCAACGCGATTCGTCCTTTCAATTCTACTGCATTAAAGGAATCTCTTACGTCTTTCATGACGTAAGCTGTGTTTCCTTTGCGGAAAAGTTCGAATTGACCGCAAATCTTCTCGCTTAAGAACAAGCAGTTGTCGCTGCTAATTCCGTCGAAGAAAGATACGTACTCTCCTTCACGACCTGTTTCGAAGTCGTGGTAGCGGTACATATTTAATGCAACGTTATCACGGCCGTAAACAGTTACAGGCACGTACAATCTTTCTTCGCCGAATTGATCAGCCAATTCATCAAGATATTCCTTAGCGAAACAGTTTTCGCTATAGATAAAACCTGCTTCTTTTGCTAAAGAATATTTGTTGCCCTTGCCAAGAGCACTTGCCACCATATCAGCGACGTATGGCAAAGCTGTCTTTAAATTATTGACAGTTACGCCATCAGCGTCGACGCTGAAAATGGACTTGCGGCAATCTTCGAGAATAAGATTGCCCATTTCGACAACCTTATTTTCAAGATTTCTTTCGCCTTCGCTACGACCTTTATAACCTAATTCTTTGGCTACACGGTTCATAACTTCGGCCATAGCCTTGGCTGTAGGTACCATAATGTCTCTATACAAGACGTCGGAGATATAATATCTCTCTTGACCGCCAAGAGATGTAATAAAACCACCGCAAGTAGATGGATTTGCACTTGCTACATATTTTTTAACTTTAAAGTCAAATGTAGCAGCCACAAACTTGCCATCGTTTTCAGCGATCTTAGGCTGGAACTTCTTGCGCATTAAGCTCAAGCGTTCGAAAAGATCGCCAGATGGTATATTAACTGTTAGCTGTGTTTTAGGGATATCGATAATCATACCCATAGCAGCTGGACCAGTTAACAAGATATCCAACAACCATCTCATTGTTTCACGAGGAGTAAGATGGCTTTGAACGTAAGACAAGTAGATATTTTGCAATTTTTCGTTGCTAATATCCTTTTCTCCAATATTTTTGCCTTCTTCATAGAAGCCTTCATATTGAACCTCCTCATCGCCGCTAATCAACTCTTTGTCGATAGCAACTTTTCGAGCGCTTAATGCGTCTTCCTTAATAAGTTTAAATGCATTTTTAACTTCAGCGCTGCCAGCTGGCTCTGCAAGTAAGCCCGAAGATTTTGCTATGATTGTTGCATAACTACCAACATCTGTCTTAGTTGCTTTCATGGCATTTTTCCACACTTCGACAACCAATTGATCGTGTCTGTTCCAAACAACGATCTTGTCTGCTCCCATTTCGCTTGGAATATGAACAGAACGTTCAATGCGATGAGAGAAGATAGCAGCGTCTTCGTATACACATACAACGTAGCTATCTGTATCATAGTCGCTGCCGCCACAACAGGATTTGAAATAATCAGTACCTGTCGTGATCAAGCAATTGTCGTTAAGCATTTTTACTGCATTAAGAACAACTGCTAATTCTATTTCTGTGAACAAGTTGTATTTAACTTGTAAACCAAGAATACGTTTCTTGAACATAGAAACAGAAATTATGCGTGCACGGTAGAATTCGCCAGCATGTGGATTTCTAAAGATCACGCATACTAGTTGGTGTAAGCCATCGTTTCGTTTCATCGCTTTGTATGTACGATCAGAAACGACAACTTCACCTTCTTTTAATAGACCTTTGTCAAGGAATAGCAATGTAGGGTCTACTACACCTTTTAAAGATCTACTTTCTTTTTGACCCTCGAAAGAAGGACCTTCGAGGATCTTAGCAGCTTTGTCGGCAATAGCAGCCATTTTAGATGCTAAGATCACGTTGTTCTTAATAGAACTATTGTAATCGACCATAAGGCCTGCATCGATAGCTAAACCAGTATCTCCGCCTTTTAGAACTGCTTCGATACTGCGTTCAAATTCAGCCACTTTTTGTTTAACTGCATACTCTGCAATTAAACTACGATGAGCTTTATCGATCATCGTAAATTGTAAAGGTTGAGACCCAATTACTGCAGGAGTTTCATGAGTGAAGGCCATAACTTTCAAGATTTCCTGTTCTGCAGCTTGTTGCTCTGCAGGCGAAGCTTTCCAACCATTCAAGTCATGGATAGAAATACATTCGCCGTCAACGTTGCCAACGACCCAAATATTCTTGAAGTCTTTGGCACGGCCAATTTTAGCAGCGTTATTGCCGCAAATATAGGCCTTATCGCTAACAACAAGTTCCTTACCCCAGCGATTGATTACTTCGCGGCTCAAAGGTTGAGATCCTTCTTTCGCCATATACATCAACCGAGATTGATGATAAGTATCAAAGAAGAACGGCAACCCGTAGCCTTCACAGAACCATTCGTGGTTGTGGAAGCTTTGGCCGTCGAAATTATCTCCTTTATTGAAAGAGTCGACTACGATAAAATATTCTTTATCTAAGTCGATTTTCAATTCTTTGCCAGCTACGTTAGGTTGTCCTGCTCGTGTCAAGAGCTTAGCTGCTTTACCTACAGACAACTCGCCTTTACCAGCTGTTAATTTACCGGTCAATAAATGAACACGGTCAATAACGGCATACCCTAGATCTTCACGGCAAAGAATTAATTGATTGCCGCGAATTTGAGAAGGGCTTGCTGCTGTAGGTAATAGATCAGCAAACCCTTTCATTTCGGCAAGCTCTTCAAAAGCGTCCGTGATGTCGCTTCCTTTTAACTCGCCAAAGTCAAAGACAAATGTATCGAGACAGATGTCTTTGACTAAGGATTTTGTGAAATCTTCAATACTACCTTTAGCATTGAAGACTCCTGTTTCGACAACGGCGCCAGCCTTAACGTCGATGTCGCTGAAGATTCCACACCGATTAATCGATGTGACCTTCATCGTATAAATGAAGGATTTCTTCATTTTGTGCGCCACTACGCAACGCACGTTAATGCTTGGACGATTGTCCAATACATTCACGCTTTCCAATAAATGTTGGGAAGGTTTAACAGATAAAGCAGCTTTTTCGATTGGTGAAATTTTGCGTGTAATCAAACCAATCGGTTTGAATACTAGGCCTTTTTCTCGACGAAGCTTGCGTGCCTCCAGCTCATTAGAGCGTTGCTGTTGCAACAGCTCCTTTGCCGCAACGATGCAGCGTTGTTGAGCTCTTCCAGCACGTTTTTTCTGCGACTTGCGATTGTCGCTAGGAACTACGGCTGGCTCGTTTTGAGCTACTTTCTTTAATGCCGTAACGTAAGCGGCGAAGGCTTTCGCCTTCTTTACTTCCTCGCGACGTTTGCAAACTAAAGATTTACGCACGCGTTTTGATACACGTGCATTTTCTTTAATAACTACTGCTACGGTTGGAGCAACTAGCTCCATGCCTGCAGCTTTAACTATTGTGTTATTTGTTGTAACATTTACTTTTTTCATCTTTAACTCCTCCTCGGCAGTATTAATTTATTATTAGCTATCTATCTACTGCCGAGTTTTTAATTAATCAATTTTTGACAGATAGCTTTTATTAGAAATATTATTCCGATATTTATTACTAGCGCCTCGGTGGTCGGGCGCTGATGCTGGCTCAGGATTTGTTGGAGACATACTCCAAATATTTAGAGTATGTCTTTTTGAATGTCCCGATGTTCTTCCAGCCATACGGTTGGATAGCAGCAACGAGACATTCTTTCTTGATTTCGTCTGGGCGACCGTATTCGATCACCCAGACGCGTTCCTTAAGCGGATCATACACGTCCGCTTTATGGACGTATATGAACCAGCTCAAGAATTTTCTACCCTTGTCGCCACTTAGCACGTGGACTTCACCACATGCTAGTTTGACAACAGGGCAATGTTTATAGTTGTACTGTTTCACGTATTCACCTCCTCTCAGTACAACGAAACAGGGAGTGATTATTCGTCATCACCACCTTTCATATATTCTTCAGCATCCTTTAGGACGCTGAACTTCTTGAATACCGCACCGGAATATCCGGTAACGGATTCCGATGCCTCACCCCAATCGGTGAGGATTCCTATTGTGCGACCCTTCCGAATCGCATAATAGGTAGTCTTTTTTTGAGGAGATCTAACCTCGATGCTACCCTTAATGGTAGCATTTTTCTCGGTCGCAACTTCACGACCTTCTTTTGCTTCGGCGTCGACCTTCGCCGAAGCTTTCTTCGCCGCCGCTTTTTCGGCTACAATTTGGGCTTGGCGTTTCACCTCATTCCATGCCCAATAAGCGGTTCTATATTCTTTCGAACCGTTCGCCTCGAGATGGCAGACTTCTGTCACGAAGGCTAGCAGTCTGCCAGTGCTATCCTTCACGAAGATGTTGTCGTTACAATTAGTTGCAACGACTTTTTCAAAACCAGCATTATGGTAAAATTCCATAATGCTGGTTGCCACATTCATGGCAAGTTTTGCCTCCTTTGTACCGTGGAAGGTTTCACCTTTCACGTTTTCAATACCGAAACAGAAAAATTTTCTTAAATTTAAAGTAGTCATAGCTACCTCCTCGGGCTTGTGCCCTAAACTAAAAGCCCTTAAATATTGGGCCAAAAAAACAAAGGAATAAAAAAGTATATTCCTTATATAAAGACCTTATATATATAAGATCCTTATATAAAGAATGAGTTAGTATTTATATAGCGTCCTAACTCACGACGCTTACACATCTTTCATAACTTTCACTTCCAAAAACGAACAGCTTTAATATCATCTTCAGGAGTCGATCAAAAGATCGTACTTGCTGTTCACACCCTGATGCCTAATAAGATTGTATTGTCGAAAGACTCTTATTAGGCCTGAGTACGCCATCATTGTGTGCATGCGATCATGCTTTCCCCACTCCGCACGTACTAAAGCTATCTTTTGTGTTGTCACATCCCTGCTACGTATAGCAGACCACCAGGCAAGTCAACTCCTGGGCAGTATATTCCGAGATTGCCAGCTCTTACGTGTGTCCATGGTAGCATCACCTCCTTTCATGGACACTTGAATTATTTAAAATGACGCCATATCTCTACGGCGGAATCGCGACTGGATTCGCGATCCCATACTAGATGATAGGCGTCATTTCTTTTCAAGTATCGTTTAAACTTAGTGAAACCATAAGTATGAAACGATACTTGGAGCTTCTGCCCGTTTACCCTACAAGTAAAGTAAACGAGCAGATTTTCTCCATTATGAACGACTCTATATCGAAACGCACTGTTCCAATCAGAATTGATCAGTGTTAGTGCCTTCTCGATATAGTTGTCTTTTACATCGTATCCGCGATACCATGCACTCTTGTTCATATGCATGATCTCGCGGATACCTTTACCACCATCGGATGCTACTTGAGCATCGAGGATGGCTTTAGCTACGAGACGATCTCTGTTCATTTACTTCACCTCCTTTACTAGTAACGAACAGAACAAAGTTGCTATAGTTTATAGTCATACAGCTGGACTTGGTAGTAGCACAGATCTTATTTATAGATCGGTACTGCTACCTTATCTCCCGGATGGATGAGATAAGAGGCTATACCTCCTTCCATCTTCTTGGACTCAGCTACAGCTGTTGCTGCAGCCTCTCTAATATCATAATCGATATTAGAATTTCTATTTGCATCCAATACGATGCTTGTAATGGTTTCACCTCCTTTCACTACATGCAACATGTAGTGATGGGGTTGCACTGGTGTTAACCACCAGATGAAACCTACAGCCATCAATACTACAACTGTTACCATTACTACTAACTTTTTCATTTTTAGTTCCTTTCCTCCCATCAATTAGATATAGACATTGTGAAGGAAGTGTTTTGTTTTACACAATGTCTTAATTAAATTGACCCCATCACAATGATGAAGGTCACGACCGATTGACCATCGTTCAGTCCAAACACCACCTAGAATCAAAGGCGGGGGGGCGAACTTTGGTCAATCGGCCATATATATATAAAACACTTACCCCGTCAGAAAATATCCTAAGTTTTACATATATAATGTTTTTCTCATTTACAAGCTCTTATCGAGAATAAATATTTTTATTTTTATATAGATTTACTTACCCCCTCGCAAAAAATCCCAAGTTTTCTTACTTATTGGGTTTTCTCATTTATATACACTTACTGAGAAAACGTATACTCCCATACATATACTTATGATCCTTGTTTAAAAAATACATCGACCACAATTTATATCATTATAGCGAACATATATTCGATAAAAAAGAATAAAAAAATAAGAGCCTCGTTAAAGGCTCTTATTAAGATAGTGCATGACGACGTCTTTTTTAATTTTTGTTCTATATTTGTTAAATGCTATCTGTTGACTTTTATTCTCGATAAATATTTCGGCCAATTGTTTAGCTTGTTCTTTAAATAATAATGTCTGAATCTCGCCGCGTAGCGTATAAATCTCGTAGTCGATATGTTCGTAATTACGAAGTGATAAGAATTTAATCACGGTGATAAAGATATATTTCTTACGTATATCGTTATCATCTAAACCAGGATGTTCATAAAGATAATTACCGACGATATCGTGTTTAATAATCTCTTTAATATTATTCTTTTTAAACCTAGTAAAGAATAAACTAAACGGCGGATAATACATGTCGACTAACGTGTCGATATAACGGGATAGATTACTGTCTTCTGATATCATCACCAGATGTTCCCATTAATAGTAATAATACTAATTCATCGATAAAGAGTTTATAAGCTTCTTTTTGATTTTGAGGTTTCTTTTCGAGAAGAAGTCGTTCGATCGATATAAATTTATATTCAATATATTTAATTTTTTTGATATCGTTAATAATATCGTATGCTTCTAACGTATACGAGATGATACGATCATCTTCAACGTTACTCGTTAAAAAGAAATAGTCGTCGTAATTATATACGACATCTTTTAATAGAAATTCGCCGTATTTATACTTATGCCACATGTCGACAAGGAAAGTTAACATATCGGATTTAAGTTTAATTTCAGGAATACGACTTCTAATATAAGAAGAAAAATTATTTAGAGTAATCTGTTTCATAAAAAATATCCTCCATATGAAAACAATAATATTTTTATATACTATTAGTATATCATATAGAGGATATAGTTACTACTAGAATACTAAATTAAATAGTAGTAGTAGTAATGGTTCTATGTATAAAATGCAGTTAGAATACGTTGAAGGAACTAAGATGCGTATTGAAAAAATTGATCATCGCCATGGTGGTTATATTTTTAATTTGTATTTGTGTAAAGTTCCGAATAGTTTTTCTGGTATTTATTACCATACGAGATCTCAACATAGTTATTGGACAGGTGGACATGATGATGGACATATCAAAGTTGCTTATCAAACTAATGTAAATATTTTATTAAAAGATGAATTCGTTCAAGAAAAAGATATTACTAGTTTCTTTACACAGTTTTATAGGACAGGATGGACTCGTAAATCTAGATCTGCAGATAACGAAATAAACAATACAATATTTATAAAAAATGGATATATATGTATTAGATTCTATTCACAATATGTTCCAGATTACGATAATAATTTATTTGATACCGGAAATAATTTTAACTTAGGATTATATATCATTTCTTAAGAAATAACAAAGAAATTTTTATTTAAATAATATTCTTTATATCCTGCATAATCGTGCCATAAACCATTATTAATATTTAAGCGAGGATATCCATTTACATCTTTAAACACATAACAAATGTATCCATCATAAATAAGAAGAACAGGATCAATATCATGTCTTCTAGTATATCCACTCTCATTTTGTGAGCGAGAATGATTAAAAGCATCTTCTAACGATATACTTAAGTCTTGTTTTGTTAAAATATTAACATGCGTTGTCGAATAAGCATAACTATAATCATTATGTTCTCCTCCGCCACTTCCTCTTACTACTGTTGATGTATGATAGAATAATCCAGAAAAGTTATTTGGGACTCTTGCTAATTTAACACAAACATAACGATTATTTTCTCCACGTTCATTAGGCTTAATTAAAAATGCTTGTATTTTATTGCCGTCGACAAGTTCAAAATTAAGTTTATATAATCGATCATTACTACTACTACTATTTAATTTAGTATTAATAGCATTGATCTTATTATTAATATCGTCGAGATCGTTCTGAACCAAGAAACGCTTAAAATTACGATTAGCATCGAGCCAACCCGGGTTATTAGTCGAACATAAATTTACTTGATGAGTCGTATCGTACGTACCGACATCTAAATCGGATTCGCCTCGATTATTTAAACTTGAACTAATACTGTGAAACGTATTCGTATTTAGTAAGTCTAAGGACGGGATTTTTAGACCTTCGTTAAACGTTACGAGACCGGTAAACGTATCACCCGCCTTATTAGCTTTAGCATCGATATTTAATAGTAAATCGGAAGAGAGCTTGTCTTTCGTAATCGCATGATCGCGAATCTTACGAGTCGTAACGCTAGCGTCAGGATGATCTAGTTCTTCGAGCGTACGATGTTTACTTAAGTCAGATTTAAGACTATTAACTAATTGTTTTAGACCGTCGCCTGTCGTATCGAGCGAAGCTCTTAAATCATTCTTTAAATTGGCAAGCATCGAATCGATCTGATCTTTTAAATAATATTTAGCGACGAGATCGCTTAACAAACCATCGACTTCGCCCTTAGTATAATGTTCTCTTAACAGATTTACTTTAGTCGGGAATAACTTATATAATAAGAAAGCACTTAATGCTTTATCTTCGTCGAAGCTCGATTCGCCGTCGACAAATTCGTCGGATGCGATTACTTCTTTTTTGTCGACATGCTTAACCCTATCCTTAAGTCTATTTAACATGTCAGCACGTTTCGGTTCACTTTCGTTAACGGTGAACTCATAATCGTATATATTGGTTTCTGGCATATGAATATGTCCTTTCGTAGATTTAAAATATATACTACTATATTACAGAAAAAATCCCCGCACTAAGTACGGGGATATATTGTTTATTATAAAGTATCGTTAGGTTCTAACATAACTTTTCGCCAAGAATTAGTGCTAGTCGTCGATTCTGCAATATAAAGTGCACTATCTACTTTAGCTATTTGTCCAGCAAACGCTGGTGCTTGTGTAATATCACTTGCCATAAGCTTATCGATGCGAACGTAATCTTTTAATTTTTCGTCGACATCGCTGGCACTAATAATCCATTTAGTACCGTTCCAGAATATCGGCATTCCGAGTGTCGTATCGAAATACTGTTGACCAATTGCAATATGCTCAGTCGGTCTTTTTTCCGTCGGGCCAGAATGAATAATCGGAATCGTTTCGTAGGTCATAGTACCCATAGTATTAATAGGTTTATTTGGCATGAAATAAATTTCCATACTTAAATCGGCTAATGAAGTAATAACATCAGCTTTATAAGGTTCAGGAATTTCACATTTCATAGTCTTAGCATTGACATCAGTTTCGATAACCTTAAAGCCACCTTTGCCTAATACATTCATCATACTACCGACTGTAATCGGCGTATCTTTTAACGTACCGTTATCCCATACCGGGAATTTATTAAAACCAAAAGTCATTGTTCTGTCGCCATGATTCGTAACAGAAATAGGTTTATCCGCTGCCGCTAAATACTCGGTTTTAGTCGTATATCTGTAGGTCGATACATAACCAAAATGACCGGATCTATTAGGCTTAGATTCTAAATATACATCGCCGGCAACGCCAGCAGTATAATTACTATAATCATGATCTTTAGCGTCTTTATAAGGAACGCCATTAGCACCGAAGAAAATAGCCGAACCTTCACTATCGGCTAATTCATCTCGACTGCTAGGATTTTGCTCATGAATAGTTCTATCGTAACCTAAATAGATTCTTGTCTTAGCATCGTCTTCTACCTTAATTTCATATTTTCTATTAAGGAAACCTCTCGAGCTATATTCATCGACAGAACCTAGATTGTTAAATAAAGTTAATGTAGGATATTCGGCTATACCGTTAGGCGAGATAGATACTTCTGGAGAATTAATCCAAGAGAATTTAGTACCTTTTTGTATCCAGCTATCAAAGTTTTCTTGGAATTTATCAAATTTAAGATTGTTTACTTTTACTTCGATTTTAGCATTTTCTGGTGAAGTTAAATAGATAAATGCCGAAGGTTTTTTCTCGACGAGTACATGGTCGACATTATCGTCAAGCGTAATATCGAGCGTAACATGACTAATCTCGGCTCTTGGTCCAACACTAATATATAATGGATTTTGATTAAGAGCCCATCTACCCGTTAATTTAAAATTCGATATTTTATTAGCATAAAAATTAGCCGTAGTACCATTATTTAAATCGACAGTATCGTCAAAATGAAGAGTAATGGTTTCGAAATCAGCATATGAGTATGTACAGATACAGAAAGTACAGTTATTAGAAACGATATTACTTATATTGTTGTTTATGCCATCACTGTATTCTAGATATATAGCATACATACCGTAATTGGCTTTTACGTTATCGATAGTCAAGTTATTACATTGAGCAGCTAAATCGATATTATTACCTGTACAATCTTTAGTATTAGTCATCCGAAGATTTAATAATTTTAGATTAGTGAATACTAATTGATTAAAGTCACCAGCCGTACCGATAAATTTAAAACTGCTGCCTTCGGCGTCTTGATCTTTAACTTTAAAAATAAAACCATCGATCGCGGTATTATAAGCATTAGTAATATCGTCTAAATCTTCCGGTGCATTACGAGTCAATACAAATCCGATATCGCCTTGAGATGCATCGGTATGATCGCATAAAATAGTAGCACCATAAGTATTTTCAGATCTAACGACTAAAGAACGACTCTTTTTTTCTGGGCAGAAAATCTTTACGACATTTTCGATCTTGTAAGTACCGTCCGGGAAAATTACTTCGTCGTATTTTTCTTTAGATGCTTTGAGAAAAATTTCGTTTAATTTAGCCGTTACGTCGGTAGCGCCTGTATTATCGACACCTTCCATAACGACGTTAAGAGATTTTGTCGAGCCTAATAAACTTTGAGCATCAGCTTTTTTCATAAAAAGTTCGTCATTTTTTTTAATGATCGAGCTTAAGCCTTGAGCAATTTCAGAAATAATAGACATTAAAAAACCTTTCTATTATAAATAATCGACACCGTTCATCCGTGCGATTTCACGAGCGCGATTACGAATCCAGTTGCCGCCTGCAGTATGTAAACCGTCTTCAGTACGAACATGACACTCTGGTACGAGAATATCGAGATCCCAACGTTCTGCCGGATAATCGTATAAATCTTGGCGAGCTAAGCAGCGTTCGCCATGAGTAAATACTTGACTCAATGGTAAGCTCCATGTCACGCAACATAGATATACGACAGTCGCCATTGCTTCGAGTTGTAAGGCATTAACAGGTTCTGAACCAGGGTTATATGTTGAGTATCCGGTATAACCGTCGCCATTTAATTCAGATCCATAATTAGAACATGCAGAAATACCGAGGTTATTAGTATTTTCTCGATAGCAGTGCGCACCCTTATTATCTAAATCTTGCATTACGTGTACATTTCCAGATCCATCGATACACATATGATAGTCATCGAACAACTGGTCGTAATGACCAGCTGTCCAATGAAGAGTAATCATAGTATTCGAAGAACCTTGTCGTTGTATAACGGGATATACGTTTTTAATAACGTTATTACGAACTTGTTTTAATTGTTCTTCGTATGTCATATATTATGCCTTATCCTTTAAATTATCTGCGTTGTAGCCATAAAGAATGCCTGAAATTAAACCATAATTATCATTAATTTTAATATCAGATATTTTATTAGATTCAGATGCCGTATTATAATTTACAATAAAATGAGCATAATTATTATCGTTTTTATCAAAATAATATTTTAATGAATTAATAGATGTAATAACTTCACCAGATTCAATAAGCTTTCTTTCTTGATCATTTTCTTTATGAATAAAAGATAATGCTTTCATACCTATAAATTTTGTAAAATCTATATTAGGCACATCATTTGCTGTTTCTGCTGAATTATAATCATCTACATAAATGTTTAGTATTTCTTCAAAATTAAATCCATTTTTAGTATTGTCATACACTTTATTTAGTGTGTTTAAATTTTGATAAATAGATATTGCTAAATTAGCATTGCCTGTAATATTATAGCTATAAATAGTTTCATTTTCTTTCTTAATAAATTCATTATTAGTATCATTTTTATGAATTAAAGAAATAGTAAGACCATCGCTAGCAAATAACATTTCATTCTTAATCTTATCGTCGATAATAAATCCATCAGACGTTTCTGTAATATTGTATTTATTTCCATTAGCAGTAACAATTTCATAATGATCGGCTATATATTGTTTAAGATCAGAAAAATTATCAGCTAAATTTAAACTTAATTTTTGATGTTCATCGCTATAACTTGGACTTAAGTTATTAAAGCATACTTCTTTTGCTAGAATATTAGAAGTAACGGCTGCAACATACTGACTCAAAAATATTGAATTTATACAGTCGTCATCAGCAATATTCATATAAGTAAAATTAACATCATTAAATTTATTTTTAAATTTTAATTCTGTCGGTAATAAATTATAATAAGAGAATGTTTCTTCTTCAGGTAATGTATAAACAATACCGTTATTAGGACTATTTGTATAAGCTTTTAATTTTTTAATACCAGCTTTATTTGTTATAGTTTTATTACTAACATCGACATAAAATAATTTATCAATAATATTATTGAAATTAATAAGATTGTCAATATTAATAGTTTTATTATAATAATTAGAGTTAATATTGACTGTAAATGATAAAATGCTATTATTTTTATTTTTTAAATAATTATATATATCTTTATAAGAAATAACTGTTTGATAACTACTATTAAGTACTAATTCTTTATTATTAAATGTATAGCTATAATTAGGATATCCTGTAAAATAATAACCGATATCGTCATACGTTGAATAATAAATACTATAATTATTAATAATATAATTTTTATCTAAGAATTTGTCAAAGCTTTGAACATGTAAAAATTTCTTCCAAGGATATGTAAATTCATCTTTAATAGTCACGCCTAATTCTGTCGTATGTTCATCGACAGTTTCTAAGAATTCTTTAGAAGGAGTGGCACTATTACTATTAATAAAAGAATAAGCACTGCTTATGTCGTTAAACGTTTGTCCTAATATTTCGGTCGTCAAAGCTGTACTATTTTGATTATTTTTAATTTTATTAATTAAAAAATCTTTATCAAGGATAGTTTGTGTTACGGTATCGCATTTAATAAATGTTTTCCAAGGATAATTGAATGTATCTTTAATCGTAATACCTAATTCTGTCGCGCTAGCGGGAATAGTTTTTAAAAATTCTTTAGTCGGATAAAAACTATTGCCATTATAAATAGAATAAATACCATAATTATTAGTATTACCATATGTTTGGCCTAATGCTTCGATCGATACATCTAAGCTTTGACTACTCTTAATATAATTAACAAATAAATCTTTATCTAATATACTAGTCAAATTACTAACTGTAAATTCTTTATTCCAAGGATAATTAAACGTATTTTTAATTTTAAATTTATCGGTAGCATTAGCTTTAATAGTTTTTAATTGTTCGACCGTATTGAACGTCGTATTAAGTTTTTTAGAACCGTCGACCGGAATCGTAGAAGTTTCACCTAAATATTCGACTTCTAACGGTACGTTAGTTTTATTATAATACGTACTATTACTACTGTCGCTAGGTTTAAATATATCTGTATCTAAAAAATTATAAGATTCTTCAAAAGATGCTTCATCTTCTTTTACGATATGATCTTTTAAAATACCGTTGTATTTACCAACAACTGGTAATGTACTTCTTTGTTCGTTATAAGCATTAACGATTTCAAAAACTTCTTTTGTCGTAATCGTAATCATACCGCTAGAATCAGACGTAAATTCTTTATTGCCAACTGTAAATGTAAATTCTGGAAGCAATCCTTGAATAGTATAACCATTATATATATTGCCAGAAATAGAAGGTTGACCTCCAATAAATAATAATTGATCTTTATTACCAGTTCCAATCAAATAACCAACTTCGATAGTACCTTTGTCTTGTTTTTCAGGGAAACTAACTGAATTAATAATACTATTAAAATATTGATCGTTTTGTGGCTTAGTATAATTAGTTTCAAAAGATTCGTCATATGGAAGCCATGTATATTTAGCGACAAAAAACGGTTCGCTTTCTTTTAATGGAGTAACGATATTCATACGTCCACTAGCTGGAAAATTATAATGTTCATTATCAAGTTCAATATAGCTAAATGGTTGTCCCATTAAATCTATATGCCAGCCATCACTTTGCTTATCAGCCGATAATACTTCTAATTTAGAATTTTGAGTAAATTGAGCATTTTCGATTAATTGTTCGATATAATGTTCGAATTTTTCTGGAAAAGGAATTTTCGATGCTTTTAATTGTTGCGTAAAAATTTCGCCAAACGTAATATCTTTTAATGCTTTAATTTGTTCAGAAATTTCTGTAATTTTATTTGACATATATATTCCTTATTTATTTAATCAATGCTTTTATTACTTTTAAGTTACTAGTAATAAAAGCTATCGGAGCAATTTGTTTACCAATCATATTACCATCTTTATCACAGACGAATAATGAATTTTTCTTTTCATCCATAGCTAACACTTCGGCTTTCGATACAGAAATACCGGCAGTGCCTTCAGCTTGAGACGGTACTTTTATAACGGAACCTAAGAAATTAACATAGTATCCGGCTTCGCCGAAGAATTTAGGATTTATAAGAGATACTTTCATTTTTGCCGGGAATTCTTTATCGCTAGTTCTATCGAGCGCAGCATTTATATTGATTCGAACATTATTCAATTCGTCTTGAGTCAAAAGATTCGTAACGGCAACAGTCGATACTTCTGTTCCTTCTGAATTCTTTACGACAGCTTGATTATAGCCAGAATTTTTATAAGTTTCCAAAAATTCATCTAAATCGAATGGAATATCGACATGATTATTTTCTAAAATAATATGTTCTTGATTATTAAATACTACTTTTACCGGTACATTAGAACTATTCGTAAGTCTAATTAGTCCTTTACCAGTATCATTTTGAACATCTGCTTTATTAATCCATTGAGCTTCGACATTATAACTAGCGACAACGCTATTAAGATATTTTAATACACCGATAGTAGGTTCGTCGATTTTTTCGAAAGTGTCTAATAAACTAGAAACTTCGATTGTGTCGATCATATTCTGAGCCGTTTTATCGTTAGTATAATTAGCAGGTTTTTCTTTTTTATAAGGGAAATTAACGACCGAAATATAAAAGTTAAGAATATCGTCGGCTTTAATTAATGCCGGTACGCTAAAATCAACTATATTACCTTTGCTATTAAAATGAGTCGGAATCCCGTTGATTTCGACATAACTATCGAATGGACCATTTAACGATACGATATAATTATTATTTTCTTTTTTAATAGAACTTAATGAAATTGAACTAGGATCTGTTGATATATTATTAAGTAATAATTTTAAATAATATTTTGTATTTTCAGGGAACGGTGCTTTCTTTTCTTTAAGGACCTCACTAAGGATTTTAAAGAAAAATTTATCTTTATATTTTAAAATTTCTTCGGAGATATTTTGTATTTGTTCAGACATATATATTTCCTTTATTTAAATTAACCGATACGTTTCCACATATTAACAACAATATATGGCGGCATATTATTATGTGGTTGGTTTTTACCAGAAGGAGTAATGTTATGAGTATGAGCTCCACTTTCACTCGTTTCGCCCGTCCATGTTTTTGATGCTTTAAACCAAACACGTTGACGAGGATCTCCTCTTTCCGCGCAAGGTCCAATCAATTCATTTTTTTCATAATAAAATGCACCATGAACTGAATAATCATAATTACTTTGCATAGCTCCGACAAAATCACCGGTAATTTCCATCGTACCACGAGTATGAGTATGGCCACCGGCCATTTCACCACCTCCATGGTTGTGAATAGCTAATTCGTCTTCTGTTAAACGATGTTCTTTTTCGCCGCCGATCTGACCTAGAACAAAATCGTCACTACTATTAACAAGCATACGACCTGCTGGCATTTTTTCCCATGTTCCGCCAAAAATAGCAGAAGGCTCGACGTTATTTACATTCATATAGATAGATCCGACTGGATATAATTGACTAGCTAATCGATTCAATTGATCGAGTGCCGCACTTATCTTCTTATTAAATTGACCAACTGTAACAACGTCGTTTAATTCGACACCGTCAGCTACGTTACTAATTATACGTTTAGTTTCAGTATTGCCGACCGATACTTGATTGGCGAGCGTAGCAAGCGAATCGGCACCGAGAGCTACGCTATTTTCACCAGTTGCCGAAGCATTAACACCAACTGCGGTACCTTTACCTAAAATCGTATTACCAATTGACATAATCTTATCTTTTAATTTATAAGCAATTGTCGAAGATATTTTAGGCTTTCCATTTTCTTGGGTAATCGAAATATTATCGCCGGCACGTAAACCTTTCATACCGGTCTTTTCATCGATTTCTTCTTTCGTATATGTTTCGTCACGGCCCATAAATAATTTAGCCGTTTGTGTTTTAGTATGATACTGGCTAAGGTCGATTTCGGCATTGATTTCATTATCGCTGCTAATCGTAATTGAATTACCAGCTTTAAGTTTATCTTGTTTCGATTCTTTTAAATTTTGAATATCTTCAAAATTTTGAATCATTTCGTCAGGTTCTTGAATATATACCTGATCGTCTTTATATTTATTATCGGCTTTCGCCTTTTTTAGTTGCAATGCTTTTAAAACATTGACTTTTAAAGATTCGACTTTTAATTTATTCACTTAATTAATCCTTTCCTTGTTAATTACTTAACAAGTCTAAACAGATTAATACGATTAGCAAGCATAGATCGTAATGGATATTTACGTCCTTTAACGCCTGCAAATTTATATCCTAAATAAATGCTTTTCTTAAAATATCGACACCATTGTCGATCGTCTTTAAGACAAAATATATTATTTCTCATATCGATTGCGAAGAAAAAATTTTTCTGATCGATAATTATTTTTACGTCGCGATAACGCACATGCTTACCGAAAATATAATAGGCGAATCCATAACCGCAATTTCGATATAACCAAGCACATCGACATATATACCGCTGGAATTTTTCTTTAATCGTAAAATTCTCGTCGAGTAGGTCGACATATCCTGACATCATATACCCGTCGCCTTTATTCTCGAAATGATATAAATAATGTTTATTAAAATCGTATCGAGCAAATTTCGGTACGTTTCCTTCGTATATCATCCAAGCAATGTCTAAACAGTTATCGTAGGTTTGCCATAATTTAAATATTTTAGGTAAATTACCATACTTATCTGCAAATAATACGACGAACCAGTTTGTTAAATAGCATAGTGCCATGCAGAGCATATTAGCTCCGCATAGTACTAACCATTTAATATAATATTTACTCCGCATCGTTTTTTTCCTTATACGTGCCGACTTCACTATTATATTTACTATTAATAAATTTATTAGCAATCTGTGTCGCAGCCGAACCGCCGCCAGTTAAATTAGCTAACGTATCGTAATGTTGCCAGTTATGTCCGGTAATTACTAAATATAACGTAACGCCGACTAATAACAATAATAACGTAAAGGAAATAACACGAGTATAACTAAGTCCATCGTTTTCAAATAGCATCATTTTAAATATTTTACTCATTTTACATTCTTACCTTTTTTCTCTTTTAATTTAAACTTCACGACATTTAAGTCGACATCGGTAATGCGATCGATAACGTCTTTCGGAAGACTATTAATAATTTCGTTATTATAACGAATTAATTTCATGTTTTCCTTAAAGCTAAATAACTCGGTTAATACTATATAACCATAACATATCCAAGATATAATATCGAATACATCCTGAAAATATAGTATATGAATATTCGACGGTATTACGATCACATCTAATAAAAATGCGAAAATACTTAAAATACTATATTCGAATAATTTGAAGAGAAAGCCGCGATAAAATACGCGGCTTGATTTTTGCTGTCCCCAGCCTCCCCAAAATACATCGATAATAGTTCGATAATGCCACAAAGGTTTTTTCGAAAAAGTAAGAGCGAACAATCTTAACAATGTATCGATTATTAACATAAAGAATATAATCGTATACATCGTTAAGAAAGTTTCGACTGCTTGAGGAGCAATATTATATAATAATGCTAATGCATTTATTAATGTCATTGTTCTCCCCTATATAATAAAAACTATTCACCTTTTAATGCTTTAATTGCATCGAGAATAGGTTGCAAATCACTTTGCGTAATAAAGCCTTTTTCTTTCAATTTAGTTTCGATATCGTCAAGTTTTAAGTACTTAGCTTCTGCTTGTGCTTGTGTTTCATAAGCACTAAGATCCGTGGCTGCGCCACTTCCACCAGTACTTTTAATAACAAGATGTGGCGTATGTTCTGAATCTTCGCCAATAACTTCTTCGAAATGAATACCGTCGCCAGCTTGAAGATATGTTTGAACATGTGTAGGTAAATCAATCGTATCGAGTTTATTTCCTAAACGTTCAACAACCTCATGTGCGCTAAGCAAATAACGTGCTGTCGGATCACTTGCGATACCCTTTGTATCTTTAAGAATGATATCCGGATCATTTACGTAATAAAATTTTTTAACTTCAGCCATTATTAAGTATACTCCTCATATAAATCCCCGCTATTACGACGGGGAACATAGCTATATAATATATTTAAATTAGTCGGCTTCGACCGCAACGCCAGTACCGCTACCTACCATAGGTTTCCATTCGGTACCGTTATAGAATACCGGAGCATTTAAATCGGTATCGTAGTACATTTGACCAGCTACAGGAGTAGCAGGACGATCGGTAGTCGCACCAGACTTAACTGTTAATTGTTGAATTTTTGTTTCGAGTTCAGCAATTTTAGCTTCATATACAGTTTTAAGAACTGCATCGGTTTTAAGAGTATAAGGACTTAAGTCGACAGATACGCCAGATGCTGTTAATGTTTTAGTGTTAGAATCATAAGATAAACCAGAACCAAAAGTAAGAGCATCTTGTTTTGCTGTTACGGCAGCACTCGTAGCAATAGCATCTTCGATATTTTCAGTCGTTACGTATTGACCTTTAGGAGCATAGTAGCCGTCGGCCGTTTCTTTATCGAGATAACCTTTACCAGCTATAGCTGTATTAATAGCATTCGTGAAAGTCGGAGTCGTTGCTAACGTATCGAGTTCACTACGTAATACGTAATCGCCTTTAGTTTGATACAAGCTAGTAGCTGCACTCACATCGAGTTTATTAGCAATAGTTGTATTTACTTCATCGATCTTAACTTTATTTTTACCGATTTGATCGTCGACATATTCGATCGTAGCATAATTACCTACGCCTTGATATAAACGATCAGATTCGTTCTTAGTGATATAACCGTCTTTAAGAGTATTAGTTAAATCTTCACGAGTTAAATAATTACCTTTAACTTGGAAAATACCTTTAAGAGTTTCGAGGTTAGTCGCAAGTTTAGCATCGATAGCAGCATCAGTTTCTTGAGCTGTCATCATATCGTCTTTGATACGAGCAATTTCGGTACCGTATACGTCACGAGTCCAAGTAGCGAAATCTACTTTAGTTTGATAAGCAGCAGCCGCTTCTTGAGACTTATCGTTAATAGCTTTTTCTAACGCAGTCTTAGCAGCAGCTAATGCATTTTGTTGTGCTGTAATAGCTGTATTAAGAGTTTGTTTTGCATCTTCGAAATCGGTAGTCGCTACTTTACCAGCTACCTCATCTTTCGTTGCTTTTTTAGCTAATTCAGAAAGAATAGATTCGACAGAAGATTTATTATCGTTAACACCGGATTGGATGTTAGCAATAGTTTGGACAGCATCTTTTAATGTGCCCAATTTATTATCGACAATACCTTCGACTTGAGTTTGAGTCAAGCCACCGCCACCGCCAGCAGCGATAACAGCATTATCGAGTTGTTGTTTTGTCGCGAATGTATCGTCAGCATATTTTTTAAGTTCAGTAGCTTTTGTAGCAATTTCTGCAGTTACTTCAGCTTTTTTAGCGAATGTTTCGGCGTCGGCTTTTGCGACATATGTTTCGCCAAGACCACCTACGGCTGCCGCAATATCTTCTGTTACTTTAGCAGATTTAGCATATATATCGAGATCGGCAGTATGCACTAAATTATCTTTATCGAGGCCGTTAATCAAAGCTTCATTAGCATTAGCTTTAGTTTTAACTTCTTCCAAAGCAGCAGCTGTCGCATATTCACCTTTAGGTTGATAATCACGATCACCAGCTTCTTTAGTAATATATTCGCCTTTTTCTTGATATCCAGCTAACTTAGCAGTGAGTTTAGTATCGATTAAATTAGGAATAATAGCTGTTTCGAGAGTATTTAACTTCGTATCGATTTCGGTAGCTTTTGCTTCGAACACAGATTTATCGGCTTTATCGGCAAGAGCACTTACGTCGGCTTTGCTTAACAAATCAGAAGCTACTTTATCGGCTTTTGTTTGAACTGCAGTCAATGCACTTACATCAGCTTTATCGGCAAGTTTTTGATTAAGTTTAGCTTCGCTAATATATTTTTCTTGAGCTACGATACCGTCGACTACTTCTTTAACTTTATCGGCAACAGCTTGTGCATCTAGGCTAGCGCCTGTACCAGCGCCGCCGTTAAGAGCAAGGTCGTTAACTTTAGTCGTTAATTTACCAAGATCTTCAACAGCTTTATCAGTCTTAGTTTTTAATTCTTCTAGACCTGCAGCGTTTTCAGTCGCTTTAGCTTTTGCTTGTTGAGCAGTCGTATTTACTTCTCGAACGGCAGCATCGGCAACAGCTTTAGCAGCTTCGATATCTTCGGCTACTTTAGTCTTATCGGCTTTCGCTTCGACTTTAGCTTCGATATCTGCTTTTTCTGCATATTCAGCAAGAGCAGTTACGTCGGCTTTAGCCGCAAGTTTTTCATTAACTTCGTCTTTAGTAAATACTTTATTTAATTTATCGAGAACGGCTGTTAAATCAGCATGACCTGCTAATTGTTGAGCTAAATCTTTTAAAGATTGTAACGTAGTTGGATCTAAAGAACCGATAGCTTGTACTTCAGCTTTTGTAGCATATTCACCTTTAGGTTGATATGTTTCGTTGGCTACAGCTTTAGTTACGTAATTAACGAGAGCAGCTTCGATTTCTTTAGCTTTAGCATCGGCTTCGGCAGCTTTAGTCTTAGCTTCGGTTACGGCTTCGCCAGTTTTAGCTTCGGCTTTAGCTTCTTCAGCAACAGTCTTAGCAGCTTCGATAGCTTGAGCTAATTCATCTTTAGCACTTTTCAAAGCTTCTTTAGTAGCAAATGGTTCAAGTGCAGTAGCATCAGCTTTATCTGCAAGAGCTGTATTTGCTTTAGCAGCTTCTTTTGCAGCATCAGCAGCAGCTTGTTTAGCTTCAGCAGCTTCGGCTTTTGTAGCTTTTTCTGCTAATGCCGTATTAACAGCTTCTTGATCCGCCTTGCGGCTTAATGCTTTTTCGTTTTCTACTTTAGCTTGAGCCGCATCAATTTTAATCTTAGATACATCGTCTGCAATACCTTGTACTTTAGCATCGTTAAGAGTATCGGCAGATTTACGAGCAGCAACTTCAGCAGCAACAGCAGCTTTATTTGCATCAGCTTCAGCTTTAAGATTATCCAAAGCTGTTTGATCGGCTTTTGTAGCAAGAGCTGTGGCATCAGCTTTTTTAGCTACTTCTTCTTTAGTAGCAAGTGGAGTTAAATCACTAGCATTTGCTTTTTTAGCAAGCTCAGTATTAACAGCATTTTTATCAGCTTTATCGGCTAAATCAGATTTTTTAGCATATGTAGCTTCGACTTCAGCAGTTTTAGCATATGGAGTTAAATCAACAATAGCTTTTACTTTTTCAGTAAGTTCGGCAGCTTTAACTACGTCGTCAGCAATAGCCGCTTTAGCGATAGCTTTTTCAAGATCGGTATCTTTATCGTTAAGTTTTTTAATTAACTTATCGATAGCATCTTTATCATATATTTTATCTTTATCAGCTTTCTTAGCAATTTCAGCAATGCTATCTGGATTATCTTTTAAAAGATCGATCGCATCTTTTAATGTTTTTAAATCTTGAGCAGACACGCCGCCAGTAGCCGTTTCAAGTTCAGCTTTAGTCGCGAATTTAGCATCGGCAGCTTGGTCAGCTTTACCTTGTGCTTCCGTAATTTTTCCGTCGACTTTAGCATCGGTAACGTATTCGCCTTTTGGTTGATATTGTGCAGCAGCTTCGACTTTGCTTAAGAACGTAATAACGTCTTGTGCTTGTTTAGCAGCTAGATCGGCAGCTACTTTAGCAACAGCAGCTTTATTAGCTTCAGCTAATACTTTATTAGCAGCAGATGCTTCTTTATTGGCAGTAGCTTGTTTTGTTACGTCTTCGACAGCTTTATTATCGACAGCTAGTTGACTACCAGAATTATCATTATCTGTATCGATAGTCAAACCTTTACGAGCTGGATTATAAAGACCGAAGTATGCACGGGTAACAATTTTTTTAGACATTCAAAAATCTCCTTAATTCCAATGAATAATTTCGGTAGACAAACGATTACGCAAATCGTTCGTTGCTTTATTTAAATAATCGTCGACGTTTTGTTTAATATATTCTTGCAAACCATCGCCGATTACTCGTAACAGTTGATCGAGAGTCGGCTGATAAATACGTTGATTAACTTGATCGACATATTTAATTAACTCATCTCGTACCGTATCTCTAACCTGATTAAAATCAGGCTTCTTTTTTAAAGCTTCAAGAAGATCGGTATAAGTATTAATCGTACCGTCTTGTTCAAATTGTTTAATCGTATCTGTCCAATATTCTAAGTCATGAATATCGGGTTTATTATTAACGACACGAATTACTTCGTTTAATTTGTAAACAAGATACTTAATACTCGTTTCGTTTAATGAAGCTTGTTCGATAAATTGCTTCATTAGCGTTACCTCATAATAACATTAGTAAAAGTAAGCTTATTTTCGTTCGGAATAATAGAGCATTCGTCATTATTTTTAATAACGATAATGCCTTTAAAAGCATTTTCGCCTTCTTTTAATAACGATACCGGTATGATAATATCGCCTATATTCTTATTATCATACATTGCCGATACGACAATTTCAGCCTTACCTTTTAATAAATATACAGAGTAAATTCCATCGTAACAAGAAGTAAAGCAGGTGTCGTCAGAAAACAGCACCTGCTTATCATTTGATAATAAAATGTTATTTAATTTTAACGTATTATTACCATAAGTAATAATATTGTTTTTAATAAAAGATTTACCGCCTATTCGTAGATCTTTTACAAATAAATTATCAACATTTAATATATCAATCGTATTGTTTTTAAGGATGTACTCTGATGTTATATTACCACTTGTAACGCCATTAGTTTTTAGATAATCCGAAACTTTTTCTTTTGATTTTGTCATGATATCATCGACATCATTACACAAATTCATAATCGTTTCGTTTAATGCATCTAATGATAAATTTTCCACAGATTATATACCTCTAACGATAATAAATAGCAACTAAATTAGAATGATCGATAAACAGCATATCGTCAAGAATTTCGAAGTCGATTCCGCTTATAGAATATCGACCATCTTCATTTAATACGAAATACGTAATTATATTTGTTCCTTGTCTAACTACTAATAATAATTCGATAGTGCCATTTAAATTGATTGCCGAATTATTGTATGATAATGTATTCCATCGATATGAATTACCACGGGCTATCATTAATTCTTTATTATTATAAGAATTACCGACGAGAATATTACCGCCTATCATTACTTTATTCTCATCGATATTAATATTGCCACTAATACTATTAACAGATACTGTGTCGACATTATAATCAGACGATATATTCTTTTTATGATAATTATCTTGGAATTTATAATTCGCTAAAGAAAGATCGACGACTTGATCGATAATATTGTTTTTAGATTCAGCAAGATAATCTTGGATTTCAGATATTTTATTTTGAATATCGATTAAGGTAACGTTATCTTTATTTAATGTTTGAATCATTAGCGTTACCTCGCTTCCTTATCATATACTGTTTATCGCAGATGATTTTATTATTTTCGATTTTAAAATCGTTGCAAATAAAATTTTTACTATGATAATTAATAAGATATGGTTTATTAATCGTATCTTTAATAACGATATAATATTCGCCTTTAACTAAGTCGCCAGTATATTCTTCGAATTTAGGCAACAACATATCGTTATCATATTTTAATTTTTTATTATCGTATATTAACGTATCATTAAAAACTAAATCATGTTTATTAATCTTAATAGATGTGTTATCGATACTGTTATCGTTAATATATATATTCTCATCAACAATAATCGTATCGACATCTAAATTTTTAATCGTTTCGTTAGTAGAATATGCCATTTCATTAATATCGAGTGACGTTAAATAACCATCGATATGAATAGCAGATGATTCTAAATTATTAATTCTATTGATTAAATCGTTGAGGTTATTTTTTAATGTATTTAAATCTAACGCCATTTTATTGTATATTCTCCGCAATTCCACCATAAATGATTATAACTACTATGATGTTTTCTTCTTTGACGATAAATTTCATTTACATAAAATTTATAATCATATGGATTAAGTTCTAAACGTTGAATAATCGTATGATTTTTATCCCAAGCATAATAGTTAAAAAATGATACAGATAAATTTGAAGGTGGACCATCGTTAGGATCATTCCATGGTTTATAACCACGCAAGAATGCATTATGAACTAACATAAATACTGGCTGGTAATTCCAACCATTATATATATAAGCGTAAGCTTCGTTCCATTTATCATAATTTTCTTTATTCATTTCTTGATTGCTACGCCATTGTGGAAGCTTAATATAATTACGATAATTATTTGTCGTAATAATAGTCTTATTAGTCACTAAACCATATGCATTAAATTCTAATAATGTTTTATCTCCACGTTTAATAGCAAACGGAAATGCTTCGATAGAATATTCGTCGATATTAAATAATGTACTAATCGATCCTTGTGTAAAATTAATACAAGGATTATCTCCAGAATTAATAATTAACTTACCGCTAGTTTCTGGATTTTCATATCGAATAAAATCATTTAACTCACTAAGCTTAACGAATCGATCGTTACATTCATCTTTAGTATAATAATTAGCTAATGTCGAATTAACTAAATTTTTTAAATCGTCAATACTTTCAGAAACTTTATCGTTTAAATAATGTTTCATATTCTCGAGACGAGAATTATATTGATTAATTAAATCTTGAATAGCATTACTAGAAATAGTTTTGTCGAATTGAATTAGAGAATCTATGATTTCGTTTATTTTTTTAACTTGTAAAAAAGTCGTTACTTTATTTTTTAAATGTTCGATCATCGCCACAACACCTTCAAGATCTTTCCGAAATCACGACTTTTATTACCGTCATAATCTTCGCCTACCCAACCTGTTTTTGCTGTTAACATAACATAAGTTTTAGTAACTTCTAAACCGGCTGTAGCATATGGCGTAAAGAATTTAATCGGTACTTCAGCACTACACATATATACATATGACGGAGCTAACTTATGTTCATTTTGTTTGTCCCAATATGTAAAATCAGACGTCGTATTATCGACAATAACGATTAAATCGTTCCAACCAGATGGTAATGTTATCGTACCGCCTACATTATCTACACGACTATTCTCTATGATGTTCCAAGTTGCCGGGATATATTTACGTTCTATTAATTTAAATAGATCACGATTCAATGCGCGTTCTGTTCCGTCATTAATATTCTTAGCAAATAATTCTGAACCATCTGGATTAATCATTTTAAGCCAATCGCCGTCCATAATAATTTTAACGCCATTAATTGTCATTAGTGTATTATCACTTTTATGAGCATTAATAACGGCATTATTCATTGTTAATGTATGGTTTAAAATCCAATCGGTAGCTTTCGATATAAAATTATCTTTATTAAAACTATTTAAATAACGAGCATCGTCTTCTGATTTCGTAAAATAATTCTTTATTTTTTCTAGCCAACTAGCTTTTTCATCGACTAACGACTTACTAATTTCTTTACGGGCTGCATTGTATTCCATATTAATAGTATTAAACTTATTAATAAATTCACCAGCCGTAATATTATTCGTATTATTTTCTTGTTCTAATACATTATATTCATCGATAATTTTATTAATTTCTTGCGTAGCTTTTACCGACGTAGATTGTTCTTTCATTCGTTCCATGAATATATCTCCTTATCGATAAAATACTCTATAAATCGTACCGTTCCATCTATTAGATTCTAGCTTAATATAATTATTTGCTAAATTAATATTGCAGTACGATGGGTTATATCGTTGAATGCCTAATGATAATTCTATTAATATATGATCGATATACATATGATCATTATCGACTCTATCAGTATATTTCATAAGAATTAACATCTGATTAGCGTCGTCGTTAATAGCGTTGCCATAATATACAGATTGACCGACGCCTAAGTTACGACTATTAGGCAATTCGATCCAGTTACCTGGGCTAATTCTAGAAATACCCGTAACGACTTCTTGTCCGTTATTATATACGACATTATCTCGTATTTCAAATACGTTGTTACCGTTATTCGTTATTTTTAAAACACCGGGACGAATTTCTAACGAGCCGTCAGGGAACGTAATAACCGGACCAGACGTATTGTTTAATTCGATAGATTTACCGACGTTTAAATTTTTATATAACGTAATATCTTGATCTTTCAATAAAAATTTACCTAAGTCTTGAATACGATCAAATAAAGCGTCGCTTTCGTCTTTCGTATAATATAACTTAATTTTATTTTTTATTAATTCGATAGCAGCTGCTAAATTATTTTTAGCATTTTTAATAGCGCTACGAATATCTCGCATAGCATTTTCTATATAACTACCGATATTTTGTTTAGTCGGTCTATTATCAGATAATTCTTTAAGTCTATTAATTTCAGCATCGAATTCATTAATCTTAGCATTGATTTTCTGCAAACCAATTTGCTGAATTAATTTTTGAATCATACCGTGTCACCATGTTCAATAACATTACTCATTTGAGTATTATAATATAAAACATATCCTCTTTCAGGATATACGCTTCGTAATAATACTTGAGAATCTGTTACTTCAGAAGTAATTGTCGAAGCTTTTTTAATTTGTCCGTCGTAAATTACGACTTTAACGACTTCGGCATTCGGTAATTCTAACGTGAGTTGATAATTATCAGTAGCATTTTTAACCCATTTATTAGAACCAAATTCTACTTTTTGAAGAACAATGCTTTGATTAATTTTATCAACAACAGCATTAGGTAAAATACTTTTTCCATTTCTAACTAAAATCTCCCAGTCAGTACCATTAAATCGATAAATAGAACCGGCTGTATCGCCACTATTAACTGCAGCAATATCACCTAATACTGCATCGGGATATGTCGTAAACAAATCGGCAACGCTATTAACACTTTGTTTCCAACAATTAGTATCGGCAGCTTTTGTTAATGTCGTTAACAATTCATCACGCAATAAAAAATCTTCGACAGGATGACCCATAAACTTACGAGTATCTTCACTCAAATCGCTTCGGTCAGAATTACCGGAACGATCGGAAAGAATCGCATGCTTTGGAATCCATTTTTTAAATTTCTGTTCGAGAGTTTCACCGTCGCTAAATACGACTTGGTCGGCTGTGGTGCTAGGGTTAAATAAATCTTTACCGCCAGTACCATTCTCGACAAGAACTTTACCTTTTATATCAGCCATAATTAAATGTCCTTTTCATTAATTTTACAAAAAAATATCTAATTTACAAATTTATATTACATTCAAAAAAAAGAGCTTGTCATTAAGACAAGCTTACTTTTTTAACTTTTAATTTAGCGTTCGATTGTTTTTCACCATCAAATAAAGTAGTATGTCCTGCTCGAATAATTCCCATATTTTGTAAATATATCGAACTAAAGATAACGAGATCGATAATAACGCCACCGCCGACATCGCCTTCGCAAAATGCCATAAGATTGCCTTTACGATCTTTGCGTTCATCGATCTTCGTAATCTTAATCGGTACTTTAAATACATCGTGCCCATCTTCATAATCAAACCATTCTGGCGTACATGTTACCGGGCAACTTAACGATTGCATTTCATAATCCATAATAATATCTTCGTTAAAAGCGTCGACATCTAACGGTTCGATTTTTTTATCTTTACGAATTTCATGGAATTCATTTAATAGTTCGTTACGATTAGTCTTATAATTATTAAAAGCACCCGACATAATTAAGGCTTCACCAACACGCTTATTAAAGGCTTTTTTGCCTATTTTGTCTAATGCATCTTCTAATGAAGTATATGGTCTATTATCTACAATAGCTGGGATAGAAGCTTCACCAACACCTTTGATGGACCCAAGACCAAATAGGATATTATTTCCATCAGGAGTAAAATCCCGATTAGATATATTGATGTCCGGAACTTTGACATCGATACCTTCCTTTCTAATAATTGGGATATAACGTAATAAATCTTCGGTAGCTTGCATTGATAAGAATGCTGAATAAAATTCTACCGGATAATATAATTTTAACCATGTTGTTAGCATACTAGTAAATGAATAAGCTACAGCATGACTCTTATTGAACAAATACGAACTAAAACCTTGTATTAATTCAAAATAGTCTTTCATTTCTTTTTCAGTATAGCCATTAGCTAATGCACCTTTAATTTCAGGACCATATTTACCTTTAGGATCATACCAAGGTAATTCATTATTATTTTCCCAACCTTCAGGACCTTCACAATTTTTCTTACCATAAATATGACAACGTTCTAACATAGGCATTTTAGCTACTTGTTTTTTGGCAAATATTTTCCTAGTAAGTGAATCTGCTTGGTTATCATCAAAACCAGATACTTGTTTTGATATCATCATCATTTGCTCCTGATACGGGATCACTGAGTAAGTATTGCTAACAATGTTATCGATACCACGTAAAGGAAGAGCTGATTCTTCTAATCCTTGTTTGCGTTTTGCATATTGATGATGCATATTTGCACTAAGAGGCCCGGGTCTCAATAATGCCGTTGTTGCAGATATATCATCGAAACATGTCGGCTTCATTTCTTGGAGATAATTTTTAAACATATCAGATTCTAATTGGAATATACAATCTGATTTAGCACAAGCTAACATTTGATACAATTTTTTATCTTCGATATCGAAATTATCATATAGCCAATCAACATCTTTATGAAGATGATCAAGTGTCTTTTCGATAATCGATAATGTTTTTAATCCAAGAATATCGAGTTTTGCCGTACCTAATTCTTCACATTCAACACCTGTAAACAATGTAATCATAACACCATTTTCATCAGTACGTGTCGGGAAATAATCGTCAACACGACAAGGCATAGCTAGTACACCAGAAGCATGAACACCAAAGTTACGTTTAAGACCTTCAAAATTACGAGCTAATCTAAATAATTCTTTATTTTCAGATTCTAATTTTTGCCATTTTTTATATAAAGATTTTTCACTTTCGTTACCATCTTTTAAAGCATCGTAATCTTTAAACTTAGGTTGTGGTGGTACGACCTCTTCAAAATCATCAATTTGTTTACTTAATAAATTCATTTTTTCAAACGGAATTTTTAATGCACGTCCAACATCTTTCAACCCAGATTTAACACCTTGTTGTGTATAAGTACCAATATGTGCTACATTCTCAAAGCCGTATAAATCTTTAATATGCTCAATAACTTTATCACGACCAAAGTACGACACATCTGAATCTATATCAGGTAGTCCTGTTCTGTCAATGGTTAAGAAACGACCGAATAATAAATCATACTTGATAGGATCAACATTTTTTGTTATACCAATACACCATAAAACAAGACTACCAGCGGCTGATCCACGACCCATACCTGTCATGATATTATTAGTATCTGCCCAATTAATAAATTCACGAACGATCAGCATGTAATCAGCAAAGTTTTTATAGTTAATAATATTTAATTCATAAGCCAATCGTTTTTCATAATTAACAATGTCATCAGCGATATATTTATATCGTTTAGCTAATTCATACAAGCCTTTATAAGCAAGTTCACGTAATTCCTTTTTAGTATTATTAGAATTAGGAAGTTTAGGCATTAGTGGAGTCGAACTACCTAATACTACGTCTTCGACCATGTCAGCAATAACTTGTGTATTATTCATAGCTTCAAGATATAAAGCATATTTTTTTAAAGCTGTTTCACGATCGGTTTCGGTTTTATTAAGTATATCTTTAAAACCAGCTTGCATTTCTTCTTCACTTTTAAGCCAATAATTATGATCGTATTTCATTCGATTAGGATTATATATATCAGTACCAGTACCGATAGATACTAATACGTCATGATCTTTATTATCAGACTTTAATACATAATGTACATCGCTAGTAGCTATTAAAGGAATATCATATTTATCGTGCATTTCCATATAAAAATTGTTAACGTTAACTTGATCATTAAAATTATTTGGTTGCACTTCTAAATAAAATCGATCTTTAAAAATATCTTTATATTCTTTTAATAAAGTTTCGGCCAATTGTCGATCGCCATTATTAAAAGTTTTAGCTACGATATTAGCAACACAAGCCGATGTACAAATAACACCTTCGCTATATTTACGAAGCATTCCCATATCGAATAAGAATCGTCCGTTATATGTACAAACTTTAGCCGCTTCACTTTGAAGCTTAATTAAATTATTAAGACCAGTTTGGTTCATAGCTAATAAAATTAAATGATATTGGCGAGTATCATACATAAAGGGTTTAATACGTTCTTTAACTTCTTTAATACCTTTAAAACCTTTTTTCTTCGTGATAACAGCTTGTGCTTCTTCTTCGGTAACGACGCCTTCTCGAAAAGCATCGGTGGTTGCATCAGCCCAACGACTATCAACATCCTTAGCTAATTCTTCAGTATTCCAAGTTTGATAACCTTCGAATCCAAGAATTGGTTTAATACCTTGCTTTTGACATTCTTTTTGAAACTCATAAATACCACCCATATGATTATGGTCAGTAATTGCTAAGCTTGTCATACCTAGTTCTTTTGCTCTCGAGACTAACTTAGGTATATGACAATAGCCATCTAAAAAGCTATATGCTGTATGCACATGTAAATGTGTAAACATGATTATTCCTCCTTGATAATCTTATCGATTCGTAATGTATATAACTTAGGCTTCATGAAATTCTTAGTTATATCGCCAATAATACGAACCCTGTCTCCTTGTCTAAAGCCAAGATCTCCAGCGCCCCAGTGCCAGAAATCGATTTGTTTTTTACCGTCAAATAACGTATACTTAATATTCTTATCGTTATTCTTACTTATGCTTATCGACATAATCGTTAAATCTTTAATACAGATTTTAGGCTTTTCAAACGATACGTTATCATATGCTAATAAATAAAATGAATTATAAGCTTCTTTTGTTAAATCAGATAACGTAAAATAAATAAGTTCTTCTGGTTTGCTACGAACTGATTCGACAACAGCATGTTTATTTAATTCATTAATTTTATCAGTTAACGATTGTTTAAATTCTTCGACTTTGTCATTATAAATAGCAAAGCCGCAAGCGGCCGCATGTCCACCAAATGAATATACATTTTCATCGTTAGCTAATAATACATTTAGTGGATATGAATTACTTCGTGCCGAACCATGAATTAATTGCTCTTGATCGTCGATACCAACAAACGAAGGCAATCCGCTATAGTCTTCTAACTTACCAGCTAGTATACCAAGTATGCCTAATGGAGCATAGTCTAAAGCAACTAGTGCAATATTACAGTTTTCATCATAACTTTCGTTATAAACTTTCTTAATAATATCGGTATATTCTTTAGTTAGCTCTTTACGTTGATTATTGTATGCTTCGACATTATTACATACGTCTTCTGCATCTTCACTAATGTCTAATAATTCAATCGAAGATTTAATATCGAATAATCGAGCACAGCTATTAAGACGAGGAGCTAAGTCCCACGATACGAATTCACTATTCATTCGAGGCGAACCCATGTTCTTAACGAATTGTCTTAGTGTGTTCGGTACATTGCCTTCATTAATTTGTTTAAAACCTTTTTGCACAATAGCTTGATTAACAATACTAGCCATAGGCATTACGTCGGCAATGGCTCCGATAGCTGCCAAATAAATTAATTTATTCGTATGATAATAATTATAGCCTAATGCTCGTTCGATAGCTCGGCAGAAATATAAAGCGATTTCGGCACCGCATAATGTTTTAGCCCAATGATCGCTTTCGGTAATATGCTGATCGACTATAATCGTGTCGGGTAACACTTCTTGTGGTAAATGATGATCGGTAATAATAATTGGTATATTATATTTTTTACAAAGTTCAGTTTCTTCAACTTTAGTAATACCATTATCAACTGTAATAATTAATGGCTTTAATTGACATTTATATCGTTCGTTAATCTTTTCGATAAAGTCAATATTTAAGCCATAACCATCACTACGTTCTGGAAAGTATACTTCACTATAATTTTTAAATTGCGCTAAAAAGCGTTTCATTATAGTACCGCTTGTCATGCCGTCGACATCGTAGTCGGCATAAACAAAAATATCGCGTCCTTGTTTTAAATAATCAACAAATAAGGACGCGGCTTCGTTGATACTAATAATCTCGTTAATTTCATCAATATTAATGATTTTATCCTGATCATATAATATATTATATGCATCATCTAACGGAATTTGTTTTAATTCCAAGATTTGGGCGACTAAATCATCAACTTTAAGACGAGATCTGTACTTATCTTTTGTTATCATGAATAAGCACTCCTTTCCTTTATATTATAGCATATCTACATAAAAAAAGCGAGTAGCTTTCGCTACTCGTTTCTTTTTTTGCGTCGATTAATATCCTTACCCGTAAGCTTTTCCAGCTTATTTAAAGCACCACGACGAATCTTACGATACGTCTGAATATCGACTCCGATCTTATTAGCTATTTCGACTGGCTTAGCATTCTCAGCATATACCATAGCTAATATTAAACGTTCTGTTGTGGTAAGGTGAGAAAATAGATCGTTACATACTTCACCATTAATCCATAGGTCGCTAAAATTTCCATCATCGTCGACAACAATTTGATCGAGAAGATCGGCTTTATGCATCGTTAATGAAGATAGATTACTTACGCCGATATCATTCATATCAGATCGATCATAGGAATTATTAATTCGATCTTTTAGATGTGCTTGAATAAATCTAAATAATTCATATCGAAATACATATGTTAAATATGCATTAAAACTACGATTCGTTTTTTTATATTTCATGACCATAGTCGAGAATAGCGTTTTTAAATCTTGTTCAACATCACATTGTTTAGCATAATTATCACGAATTAAACTTAAACTACGGTTCACTTCGGCATATTCTTCTTTATTAAGATGCCAATTTTTAAATACTTTAGAACGTAGATATTTATTAGCAATATATAATCCGATAAATTCTCGAGATACTTTATTATTAAGATAAATCTTATCTTCTAATAATAAATCGCGAAACATATTTAAAAATGGTTCAAATCGAATTAATAGTTCTTGTAACAATTCGTCTCGACGTCGAGGATCTGTATTATGACTTTGACATTCTAATACTAATGAATCGACTTCTTCCCAAGCTTCTCTTTGTCCGTCTAAAATTTTATGGTCGGACATTATTTTTTCTTTTTAGTCTTTCTTTTTAATTTTTTAATTTCGTCGAGGGACATCCATTGTCCATCGTGAAATTGTAAACATTCGAGTTTCAACTCTTCATATTTATATTCAAATAATTTTTTCTTTAGATTGAAATCGACAGTAACTTTGCCTTTGATATCGATAACACGAATACTTTTATCAAGATTCGTAATTACGAAATCGGCTATATAATTAATCGGTAGAATTTTTTTACCGTTTTTTTTAAACCCTGGTTGTAATTCATAAGTGACTTGTCGTTCAAATCCAAGAATCGCTTTTTCTTTTAATTTTTCTTTGAGGTAAATATAATAACTTGCCTCCATTAAGCTATCGAACTTAATACCGTCGACATATGGCTTATATGAAAAATATCGACTCTTTTTAAGCTTATCTTTAACCTGTGGAAGCTCGAAGCTTTTTATCAACTTTTTCTTTTTATATTCTTTCCATAAAATATGAGTATCTCGTAAAGCTTTCGTTTTATATTTACATCCGTCTATTTCATATGGCATGTATATTACTTTCCGGTAAATGTACGAGATATCTCTGGGATAAATCGACATTTACTCGATTCTTCTCGAACCGGGAAATATATATTATTAGCGATACCTTTTAACACATTATTAGCAATAAAGTTAAGACGTTCTATCGAGCTAATATCACGATATGCTATAAATGTATTATTAGTTTTCGGATAATAGAACATAACACCACTCAACTGAAAATCGAAAGCATCGTATGCTGCTTTCCAGTCGAGACTACATTTAATATCGCTATCGCATTTGTCTTGATTGAATGTTTGATCGAATACTGGATAAAATAAAAAATATTTTCCGTTTTTATAAGCAATCGGTCCGATATCGACTTCGATTTCGCCTTCGTCGAATGTTAATGTATGCATATGGCCTATGCTAATAATATTAATTTCCTGAGAAGAACAATAGTTATATAATTTATCTAGTCTTGCAAGTCCGCTAATAACATCTTTTGGTTTAATACGATGCGGTGCATTTTCTAATTCTTTATCCAAAAGTTTCGACATTTCAGGCATGCCGATAATTTGTTTAGAATAAATACTACCTAAAAATACATATGCAATCTTTAATAAAGACGAGCGTATAGTGCGCTCGTCTATCGGAATTGGCGTATTATATTTTATATTGTAAAACCAAGGACTATCAAGATAATCTAAAAATTGTTCATTTGTTATTTTCATAAATCATCAATGCTACTTTATATGACTCATAAAATAATTGATCGGGACTACTTAAATTAGGACGTAATAAAGGAACATCTGTTTCTTGACCTAATAACGATTCGCATGATTGAGTGATTTTAATACAAAAATCTTCGAATATCATATCTGTTCCTTCTGGAAGATCTGACGCATCGAAACAATCTTTAAAGTAATCGCGTACATTAAACAAATCTTTATAGCTGTCGATTGTCATATCATCTAATAAGATACGACGAACGGCATACATTAAAGATAATTTTAATATGTCGAATACGACAGGTTGCGTGCCGAATCTAGCATCACATAATGTTTTTAATATCGGTATCCAAATACCGACAAAGTTTTCTCGTTCGACAGTTGTCGGAACATGACTAACTTTTTCCATCATATAGTTATAGAAAACTTGATATGGGCTTAATACTGCGTCTGACATTACTAACCTCTTATAATATTGTTAAAACGTTCACTATCTTGAAGCGTACATTCTGTTACTTTGGAATATTCAGGAATGAAGTAATAGAATGTACGACCTTTAAATTCACTGCGTTTATTCTTAGCCCAATGGACTTCAATGATAGGTTGAATTTCTTCTTTACCTTCTCGATTATAAAATACTTTAGCACTATTGCTATTTTTACTTACGTCGTTATGGACTAAGAATGTAACGCTGGCATCATATTGTAATCGTACCGAATCTTTTAAATCGTCTAGGCTAGGACGACCACCATGATTTAATTTACGCAAATGAGCTGTACCAAATACTGGAATTTGTAAATCAGTGTTGGCTAACTTTTTAAGATCTTCAGATAGACATTCATATTTATTTTTAACGTCTTTAAAATCTTTATTTGCGTAACGAATATCTGATATAGAATCGATACCGATTATAATATTATTTTTGTCGTCGAGCGATTTGACAAACTCCTGAGCCTGTTTTGCATGTTCTACAATATCTTCGTAGGTATGTAATTTAGTGCCGTCGGTCATCATAAATTGATGGCTCTGCTCCTTTAATAGTTGAATACCTTGTTTACGACGTTGCAATTGTTCTCGAATTTTTTCGATATTAAATTCTTCGTCTGGTGTTCTCGGAGTAATCGCTGCGAGCTTTTCATAACGTTTTGGCTTAGCCGCTATAGCTATCGGAATATTTTGATCCATAGCTATAATTCTCGGAATAACTTCGCCGACAGTATCGTCTAACGTATAGTAAATAGCAAATAAATTATTCTTAGCCGTCGTGCCATAATCCTTCAATAGATTAGACATGATAGCTGTTTTACCACCATTCGATTCACCGGCAAAGATATAAAATCCTTTTGTTAAGCCGCTAAGTTTATCGTTAAAGATGCTAAAGTTAGACGTATCATAACCTTCTTCTTCTTCCTTTTCCGTTTCGATTTCATATTCTTCATATATCGAACGTGATTCTTCAAAAAAATTTGTACTCATAATTAACTCCATCTGTATATGATTCTATTCGAACCCGATCTATAGTTATCGTAATAAATTGTATTTACTTTGTCGAGAATATCGACTTCGTAATTTGTTAAATTTAATAACGAACTAACACAACTAGCATATTCATCTATTAAATACAAACAAATATCGACAGCTTCCATTAGCTGATTATTATATCGATTTAACAAGTAATCGATAGCACCTATATCACGATTATAATCTTTTATAATTAAAGAATTAGATTTTGAATAAAAGAAACGTAATAAATCATCCTTCGTAAATGAAATTTTCATTTCTTTAAAAAATTTAATATCTTTAGGCGTGATATCAGCATCTATCGAAAGAATTGGTGGTTTCGATAGAATCTGTAATTTAGAGTTAAAATAATAAGTATCGCGTTTAAGTAAACTATCATTCCATAAAGAATTTGGAAGATCGCAATATTTGATCGATTCTTTTTTAAACGTGGACAAAATCTTTATGATATCATAATCATTCATATTGTTATCATACAGATAATCGATCGTATATTGTGTTATATATGTCTTATCGGTAGAATAGCCAAGAATATTGGTTTCGTACCACATAGCATCAATCATAGGTTGTTTCTCCTTCGTGGACTTTTACATTGTTCTTAATTATTATACCATATAAATTAAAATAAAAAAAGCCCGTACTAAGTACGGACTTTCTTAAACTCAATAGAATACATTGCTTTCTTAACTGGTATATCGGCATAAAATACTTTAGTATTTCGAGATAATTGATTTGCTAAATCTCGTGTATGTGTTTCGATTTGATATAACAAATTATTATTAGCATAATAGCTATATAATTTAATACCTTGTTCACTACATGTAGTTTCGTGAGCCGAATATTTGTTCGATGTATTACTACCATCTTGATTCGAAATAATAATATCGTCGTCAATATATTTAATTAAATTTTGATAGTCGTTACGAATAACGATATTGCTACGTTCAGTATCAAAGTTAGCATTATACAAATAAATATGTCGTAATCCAAACGGATATAAACCAAGATTATTTACGAACGTTAAGTCGAACGATAATGTTAAAGTTTTGATAGCATATATGCTATCAAACAAAATTCTCGTATCTTCTAACGGCTGATCATAATCCATAATAATAGCGTCGTTAGACAATTTTGTACCCGGTGTCGTAATAATCGTAATTGCTTTTAATATAGCAGCACCAGCTAAGAACGGAGATAATTCAATAGCATTACAATTCGTAGCACCAACTAATGGATTGTCTGGGAAATCTATCGTTACGGTTAATACATTATCGGTATACTGATCAAAGACTGGAGCCTTATCGGCAATCGTATCGTGTTTTAAAATATTCGTATACTCAGAATTACTTTCGCCATTAATCGAGACAGTTGCCGACGGTTTAAAAATATATCCGACAGAACTATTAAAATTTAATACGTTTTCTAAATTACCAATAACTTTAGGATGTACACAATTACCATATGTATCATAAGACGAATTATTCTTTAATATTTTATTAGAGTCGACAAATAATATTTTATTACTATTAAATATATTTTTACGATGCATAGCATTACCATCGTACATCGCTTCGACAATACGATTATTTTCACGTAATGCATCGAAATCTTTTTCGAGTCTAGCCGATAATGAATTGTTATATTCTAACATAGCATTCATTATCTCTAATTTTTTATTATAACTATTATGTTGATTATTAATAGAAGATTGCAAATTCGTATAATCTTCTTTCATCGACTCAACTAAATCAACAAAATATTTAGATGTTTTTTTGACTTCCATTACTGAACCTCAGACTATGTAATTTATTTTACGATACAACTTAGCCGTTTGATTTTGTTCGAGCGTACGATTATACATATCGTCAATTTGCTTATTTCTTTGTTCTTCAGTATTTAACTTAATTTTATTAAGCATAATTTCGTTATAAAGATTATAATAATTCAGAACAAATTTATCGTATTCCCACGGCCCGTTATTTCGGATGTTATACTTGATCATATTCGCTATACCTATTTTGCTTAACAGCTAACGATTTAATTTTAATTTCTTTATTTGTTGGATTATCGATAACGGCTACTGGCGTAGCATATATTACTTCTTTATTATAGCTAACTGTTTCTAACATATAACTATATACATTATTATAGAATGTTCGAGAATACAATCGATTATCTTTTACTCGACATTTATCGACTGCACAGAATACAATACCATTCGTGTTAACTGATAAGTGAGAATATGGAGCCATTTTAAACGTAAACTTCTGAACGCGATCTTTAATCGTAACGTAATGATTATCGATATTAGACGCTAATGGCTCTAACGAAAAATTAAAATTAGCTTGTGTCGCATTGTAAATATATAATTCGACATTATATTCTGTATTAAAATCAATTTTATTATAATCGCTAATACTCATATAATGACCGTCGATATTAATCATATCTTTACCACTATAAATGAAATACTGATTTTGATAAGCATTATCTGGATTATGTTCTAACATGAAACTGCCGTTATATTTATTACTAGAATCTAATTCAAAAAATTTAGTCGTAATTTCTGGTTCGCCAGGAACGACAAATAAATTTTCGTTCGATTCATAGTTCTGAATATTTTGGCTAGGATTTAATTCTAAAATAACGTTAGCATTGTCTAAGTTATCAACACTTGCTAAAAATGCTAACGTAGCACCTTCATATGTTGTAAAACTAGGTAGCTTAATATAACTTTTCCCATTCTTATTCGTTATGTCAAAATTATCAGCTTGATATACTAACGTATCACCGAATATAGCAATCGTTTCGAGTTTACAACGACTATAATATTGATCGGCTATTCGTTCTAGATCATTTAATTTAATCGATACTAATTCTTTAGTTTTATTAAACTTCGTAATCGTTATATCATACATAACTCGATATAGAATTAATAGATCTTGATATAAAATAGCTAATTCATTATTAAAATCTTTTACGTCTAGCTTCGATCCTTTTTGAATATAGCGATGTTTAAATAAAGCGAATTGTGTTTCATAATCTTCTAGTGCAGAATCTAACGAACTTTCATTTAAAAATTCACCTAGAGAAAGCGACTGACTAATTAATTTTTGTTTATAATATTCTAACTTATAAACTTGATCTTTATACATTAGACACCTGCTTTCCTAGACATAATTTAAAATTAGCTAAATACGGAGAATAATTATAAGTAGTCGGGATTGTTAAACCAATCTGAATACTCGAAATCGGCTCGTTAATATATTCGACATAATTTTCTTTTAATGAAGTCTTCGAATATTTAATAAATTTAATTCCTCGTCGATTACTATTAATAGGTACGACATTATATTGTTTGCCATTAATAATTAATATATACGTAACTTCGTTTCTTAAATTATTACGAATAAAGTCTGGTATATATTCATTACAGAATAAACCGACAGCAATTGCTCGACCCGACTCAATTAAATTAGGAGTTAATCCAGTACCGTTATTAAATTCTGTACGACGTCCTTGAATCGACGTAATACGAATTACTTTTCGAGAAATATTAGAATTAATAGTGTTGTTAATTTTAATCTTATTGTCATCAATTTTATGACTGTACATCGATAATCTTATAAATTGTGTCGTCGGAAACACTAACGCACCAGTACCATAAATATATGTAAAATCAGAATAACTATTATCTTGTTTATTCGGGATAATATCGCCCTCGAATGTCGTATGCCAATTTACGTTATCGTCAGATATCTCGATAGCCGTAATATGTACTTCACTCGTATCGGAAAATACGATTTCGTTTATACCGTCATTCGATACGGACTGAAACGTAAGTTGTACTTGAGCTGGTAAATCGTCGATATTTATGATATCTGATTTATTAGCAGAATCATAACTGAATAATCGACTATACTCCCAAAATAAATTACCGACTGTATCATACATATATGATTCGTTGGACGTATCCATTAAATCTTTTTGCATAACTAAATCTGATTGTTTCGATACGACATAATCGTTACCGACAAAACCATTACCATTAATATTAATTAGACGCAACGTAGCTTTTTTCTCGTTAACTTGAGAAGCCGTTATACAGTTACGATATTGATATAGCGTTGATTTAATAGAAAAGTTATTAACTGTTAACGGGATAATCGTATTAAAATCTGTTACGTTGCCGCAAATCATGTTCACGTCTTTAACGCGTTCTTCTTCTGCTTGAATCTTTTCGTCGATACTTTGTATACGTTGGTCAACGTCATACATTAAGCTTTCGATTTCGCTTACGTTATCGATGACATTCATGCTTAAATTTAAAATGTCGAAAGATGTTTCAAGAACATTTTGATTTATATTATCGTAAGAAATTTCTTCTTCGTCGTTAATATAATGAGGTTCGAATAACGGTTGATTCGGACTCATTAACGATTTCTTTTTATATATGTCGAATTTTTTATCGTCAGCTAATGCCTGAAGATATGCTTGTCGGACAGTCGTATTTTTTAAATCTTCCATTCGAGTTTGCCTCCGTGAGCATTAATAATAATATTTTCAATCTTCACAGGCATATTACCAACATATACATGTTTAATAATTTTTAAATAAATTGTATTACTATCGATTGGAATACGCTTACCTTCAACCGGTACATACGATACAACTAATTCTTTTTTATTATTAGCAATCTGATTATCGATTACGTTACGATCATTTTCAAAATCTGATAATGTATTATATGTATTATATAATACCATACCATCTTTCGTTACTTCGTTAACAATAACAGGAGTTGTTTTATTAACTTGAAAACGTAACGGTAATTTTAAATATAATTTTTCATATATTACTTGTGATTGATTATATGGGATAATAGACTTTTCTTTATTATTATCAATAATAGAAAATTCAACGCCATAATAATCTTCTTTACGTTGTTGATGTAATGATGTATTTAACGTAACATAATCACATTTACCTATTTGAATTAACTTAGATATTGTACCAGATGTTAGTGTAGCATTATCGTATTTTAAATTTAAATTATTGATACCGAATTTATAATTCGTAATTTGTGTATTAATAATATCAGATTGATTAGCTTTACGAGCTGGAATCGGATGGCTAACAGTACTAATTGTATCTTTATCGTCTAAAACAATGCCGATATCTTTAACGGTAAGTTTTTGACTAATCTTAGTTTCTTCGGTCATCGTTTTCTCCTAAATATTTCGTAACATCGTTTTTGTAATAAATTTCAGCCATTTGCTGTTCTTTTGCTTTTTCAGAATTTTGACTAATCGAAAAATCTCCGTAAAAATCATTATCCATAAATCCTTTCGAATGATTAACTCTTACAGGTTTAGATTCAGTCGAAGGGTTCCCAGATTTTAACGTAACGACTATTAACGAAACTTCTTGTGGTTTAAAATATGAATTGAACTGATATTCTTGAATCGAGTTATTAATCGTAAAACTGCCGACGCAATTAATTAAATCACACGTAACCATATTAATAGTGATAGGCTCAAGTAACTTAACGATAAACGTGCCGACTTTGATATTGTTTTGAGTAATCGCATTTTTAGAAAAACAAATAACAGCCGATCCGTGTTCTTTATCGATATCGACAGAATATGGTTCGACTGTCGAAATATTTTTAAACAAATCGATAGTCCCTGTTTGCATCGTAGAATAATCGACTGTACTGATAGCATTACCTGTTCGATCTAATATATCTTTACTAGAATCTAGCTCTACATTATATGTAATAAAATTTTTATCTTGATATAACGAATAATTCTTTTCTAAGTTTAATAACTTATCATTAATATCTTTATACTTCTTATCTATAGTATCGTTAACATATTTTACTAAATAATCATTAGCGTCTTCTAATACTCTAATATTTTGAGTGATATTATTTAATGCTATTTCGACGCCATTAAAAAATGTATTAAATTCTTCTGAATCCATAATCTTAGAAGGATCGAGTTGTGGAATATCGATACCTTCTTTTAATATATTTAATTGTTCTTGAAAATCTTTGTTATCTACGATCATTATATTTCCTTAGACAGCAAAAAAGCCGAGGGCATAGCCCCCGGCATATATTATTAAATTATTCGAAATCAGAAGCAAAGCTTACCGTGATCTCTTTAAGAGCACCCATTTGTTCTTGTTTAGTAACATCGCTATTACTTAATTCAGGATTTTCCCAGTATACTTGTACTTCGAAATCATTATAATCGACTATACTTTGACCTTCTTCATATAAAGGAGCTTCAAAGATAAGTCGATCACTTACACCGTCGGCATAAGAGTGGACATCTTTAACGACTTCTGTTAATGGAAGAATAAAGCGTTTAAATTGACCTTTTGTAATAATACCGTCTTTAAACTTATATTCTCTTGCTTTAATAGCTACGACATAACCGATACGATAAATCGGATCATTATTATTTACAAGAACCGGAGTCGTAAATGTTACGTCTTCATTATTAAAGCCTTTAACCTTAGAAATGTTTTCACCGATAACAACATCGACTGGCATAGAAATATCTGTTTGATCGCCACGACGAAGTTCCATCGGTTTGTTAATTTCAGTCTTAAGACTTAACTCATGCACTAAATTAATTGTAACATTTTTTGCATTTCGTTTCAAGTTTACAGCATCGGTCGTAAATAATGACGGAGAACTTAACGTACTGGCTTCATATAAGCCTTCACGTTTAATTCGAAGTTCGACACGAGCTTTAGAAGCATGTTGAAGTCGGCGATTATATACATGAGCAGAATATAAACCTTCGTTAACAGGACTTGGTTGATTCGTTAATTTTTGTTGAGTTCTAAATAAGAAATACAAATCACGTTTTTTAGTTTCGTCTGTTTCTGTTAAAGCATGAGCAACAGCTACGTCAGATTTACGTTCGTAATTATAGAAAATATTATTTAATTGAAGATCGTTTTTATTATGATTAATTAATTCGATTTCATAATAATTTTCTGTATTAACTTCCATGAACTCTACAATCAAACAATAACGTGTAGGATCTTGATAGTAGTTATCTGGGATGATAGGATATTTACCATCTTGTTGGAAATTAAATTTTACGTATTGACGTTCGACTGTAGCACTTACTGCTTTTGGTTGAGTTTTTGCAAAGAATTTAAATTTATCGTCATTATTAGCTTGAGAAGATTTATAGGCAGCTTCCGCTTGCTGACCATTCTTAAATAAATCAACATCTCGAGCATCGATTAAATAACAATTAATAGGACCAGGATTACCATATGCTTTAATACACAATTCTACAGTTTTTAAGAAGCCAGCTTTACCTTCACTAAACTTAAGAGTTGTGGCATAACCAAATCCAGGTTTCATCATCTTAACAAATTCACGATTAGTATCGTCAGTTTCACCAGATGCATATTCTTCATCACCCATTACTGTTTCTAATGGTCGAGCGAACAAAAAATCACCATTAAATACAGCACCGTAAGATTTAAATACTTGATAGTATTCTGCATTTTGAAGGATAACGCTATTAGCAATATTACGATCTAACGTTAATTTAAAATTAGCTTTATCGACAGCTGCGACTTGACGTACGCATTGCAATCCTGTAACACTATTAACAATTGCAATAAAATCATACTGAGAGAATTGATCCATATCAGTATTAGCCGGGAAGATCAAAGACTTACGATCTGTTTGTACAGTATTTTTAGTATTAGCTAATTCTTTATTTAAATGTACTTGATTAAAATTATGGAAGCAATCGTAATAACCATCGTAATAACCGATATCTTTTACGTAACCATTTTTAGCTAATTGACCACGAAGCTGATACAATTCATCACGAAGAGCTAAAATATCGTCGCCAAATTTTTTCTTAATATTTTCAGTTCTTGTCGTTAAGCTATTACCTTTTGTGACTGTCATATAGTCAGCTGCAGGCTTACCGCCTAACTTAAGAGCATTATTTACAGTTTCTCGATCACCGTCAATACTTACAGCGATGTGGTCGGCAGGAATACTGCCGACTTTATCTACATCTTCTGCTTTAGTATCACTATGATCTGTACGATAAACCAGATTACCTTTTGCGATGACTGCTTCGGTCACAGCATCCATATCGATCTGATTTATTGTAACTTTAGTTAAATCTTGTGCCATTATGTTCTCCTAAACACGATAATCATAAGTGATATAATGTTTTATACTCGTTGTATATTCAGATTTACCTGTACGTTTTTTCCAAGCTTCCATCTTATCAGGATTTTCATACAAGTCTATATATAAAGGATCGTTAGCAAGCAATGCTGCAACTTTTCGATCATTAAACGTAATACAACTTTTATATTTATTTAAAACGTATCCATTTACTATATTACGACTTAATCCTGTAAACAGACCGTTAATATAAAATAAAACTTCGTCTTTTGTTTCGAGAACTTGAGGATCGATATCATAATCATTAATCGGGAATTCTGGAATACGATTATATTTCATTTTAAACGTTTCTTCTTTACGTTTGTAATCTTGACGAATCTCGATCGTAATTCGATCTGGATAATTATGATGTACAGTATACGAAGAATCTGTTTCACGTTTATAGAAAGATTCGTTAGGATAATTACTTGCTGTCGTACCGATATAAGGACGATCAGATTTAATAATCTGAATTGTTTTATTACCGATTAATGTCCAGTCATCTTTTGGTAAACGAACACCATTACGATATACGACTAATCGACCAGGATACAAATACAATTCTGTTTGTGCCGGAATTTCATATACATTCGTACCGATAGAATTTGTATTATCTAATGTAATAACGTCCATTACTTTAGAAGCACCAACCTCTAATTGTTCGACAGTATAATGAATCTTTTCACCTATCTTAATATCATTAGCAGGACATAAGAACGTAATCGTCGTACCATCATCAGACTCTACATAGTCGACATCGAGTATTTGACGAACACCGTTACGGAAAACTGTTAAGGAATTAACGCGTGGCAAATATTTATCGTATTGCATATGATATGTACGATTAGTCGGATCCGTAGAATCCAACATAAAATCGCCAATCTTAATAGCATTTTCTGTATCGCCAGCAAACTTATATGCAAAGATATTAATAGAATCTTCAGGTAATACCGGAATATTCATCTTAACAGAAGATACGGTGTTTTCATAAGATGTAACAATATGTTTAATATCTTTAAGTTCTTTTTCGTTTGCAAGTCGCCATAATTTTTTATAATCGTCATAAATCTGAACCGTTGCCGCATCAGTTAAATTATCTGGCATAAATAATACGACTTCACCATCGGCAGTACTTGGTTGACGATCTTTAGGAGAAACTGGAGAAATTAATGGTTGTTGGTTGCATAATAATTTACCGTTATGATATACAAGACTATCGCTAAGAGCTCCGACATAATACGTATCCATAGCGCTAGCGCCATCGAATAATCGATCGTCAGGATCTCTTAATAGTAAATATTCTTGACCAGGGAATAATCCATCTTTTAATGTTAAATAATGATAATCTTTATTCCAGATAATATTCTTAGGATTGATTAACATACCATCTAAGAATAAAATTACCTCATCGGTATTTGTAATAACACGAGGATCATAATAAATCATATTGTTTCCGCTATGACCTATTTGACCTTGTTGTACAATTAATGATTGATCGCCAGTATTATAAATAGCTGTCGCATCGATATTAGGTTTACCGTTTTCAGTATTCAATACACGATTAGTACCGGCTACAATATTATTATCGAAGTTTACAGTGCCGGCAGCATAAGCATTATCTTCACCAGGTACATATGTTTCGATAACTGTCCATGGCATATTTACTTTAGCACGAGGCACAAAAATTTTATTATCACGATAAATTAATCCGCCGAATGTCGGATGAATTAATTCACCAGCTACAAACACTAACGGAGATTTGAATTCTTTATGTAATTGAATAATACCTTGATTATCGAGATTTGTTTCGACGATATAACCAGAATCTTTTACGAAGTTTTTAAATACGTGTACTTCGTCTTCTTTATAAATTTTATCTTCGAGTTTTACGAGTTGATTTTTTAAATCGACATCGTAAAATTGTTCTTCGAGCATTAAACCATCGAAGAATAGATTAATAGATTCTGGTAAATCAGGGATATGGAAACCTTGGAACAAGTTACCATTATTTAATTTTTTAAGAGAACCCGTATAATTAATCCAGTTAAAATCATACGTTACGGCTAAGATATAATCATAATTTTGAACGGTACGATAATTCAATGCGATTTGTTTATGCATAATTACATAATCACCAAATCGTTTATCTGGATCATCTTTCATCGATACATCTTGTTTTTTACCGAGTTTATCGACAGTCGGTTTATCAGGTTTATTATAATTAATTTCAGGATGAAGTCGTGCATTAATCGCATCGACTTCAGGAACACCAGACGTGTTATTTAAAGAATTAGCTGTGCTATTTGTTATGCCAGTCTCAAAAGATTCTCTATATGGATATAAATGATCACCTTTGTATTCGCCAGCTTTAAATCCGTAAAATTCTGTATTATTAGGATTGATATCGATAATAGCATTTGTATTGCTATCATCTTTATTAATCTTAAATAAACGTTTAGTAATATTAGATAATTTTTGTGCATTGATATGTAATGCACTTAAATTTTTATCTTGAGCTTTTACAGTCGGATATTGGAAGCAAACAGTATTAACTTTTTCATAATCATCGACTAAACTATTTTCAATAAATATTCTATCGTTATTCACATTAGGAATAACGTATTGAGTACGATGATTAGGATCGACTAATAAGTCATGTTCTGGTGCAGTAAATGGATCTTCCCATTCTGTATCGAATTCAGTAGTCTTTTCAGAGTAATTATCTTTAGAAGCTTGATAACCAGTCTTTAATTCATTTTCATAACGTTTAGAATCTTCGTTTCTTAAAGACGGAACTGTTACGTTACCAACAGAAAGTAACGGACTTACTAATGCAAAATCAGCAAATGCTGCTTCGTTAAATTGTGCATCGTCAGCTTGAATGGATTTAATCGGCTTCCATTCACGGCCATCGAAATATAACAAGATACCATTATAAATCCATAGTTGTCCTTTAATAGGATTAGCCGGAGTCGTTTCTTCCATAAGGTGTGTAATAAGTTGGAACTTATTATCATAGATATTAATCCAAGCTTTTTTTACACCGTCGTAATATTTTAACTCATTAGTTCTATCATTACGCCATAAAGCACCGTGCGTTATATTATCAGGCACAGCTTTTGAACCCGATACTTTTTCTTGCTCAGTCATATCTGGATTGATATCTTTTACGGCAAGAAAAATATCGTACATCTCTTGATTAAAGAGTTGTTCAGATCCTCTACCTTGTTTAAAAGTTCTATTTTTCTTCATATATTAACCCAAATCTTTCGGAGCAAAAATAATATATTGAAATTCTATTCCTTGAGAACCGGTGTTTCCGACATAAATAAAATTATTATCTTTTTTAACCCACATGTCTCCGACTCGACCTTGATTATCAGAATGTAGTGGCTTAATTGATACGAATGATGGCATCACACCTACGTTTCGAGAATCGTGTATATTATGTTGAATTCTTGTTTCTTCTCCGTTGCCAGAGAATACACCTTTACCAGTTTTATAAGAAATTATATTTCCGCCAAGCTGTCGATATTTATCATTAATCTTAATATAAAAACGACCTTGATTAGAATTATAATATAACTGAATATCGTTAGTATTATCTAATTTAGTAGAAGATATAACAGGATTATCAATCTTATTAGTAAACGATTCTTTTTCGGAATCAGTTGTCCACCGTTTTAAATTTGTCGACTTAATAGCGTTAGCATACAACTGAGTTCGTTTTATTTCTTCGATACTCGCAAGTTTGTCGAATAACTTCAAATTAGTAATAGCAGCCGCTTTATCTGTTAGATCTGATAAATTATTAAAGATATTGGCGTATGTAGAATACGCCAAATCTCTAACTTTATCTTTATATTTTACGACCCACTTCATTCGTTAACACTTCCTAACGGATATACTATTAAACATTGAAATGAACCGGTAAAAGATCCGGTATTATAAATACTAATAGAATCAGCTGTATACGATACAGAAACTTCGCCTAAATCACCGGCAGTATATTCGACGCACTGTACGTCGACGAATACCGGAGTAATTAATTGACCAACTTCATTAAATTTATTATTACGAATGACTGTCGGTTGAGAATTGCCAGAAAAAAATCCGTTTACGACAATAATATTGTCGAAACAAGAAGAACCACCAAGCAATACATTCTGGTTGTTTAATCCAATATAAAATTTTGAATTAGTAGAATCATAACCGATTTGATTATTCTCTAAATGATCTTGCATCGGAACTGGTGCATTTAATTTATTATTCCATTTGCTTTTTTCTTCGTCGGTTACAAACTGATGAGTCGAATCGGTAACGATATTATCCGGTGTAAATACATCTGGTAAAAAACCAGACTCAAGAGCTTCTTTCGAAATAAATTTTTCATAGAGGCCGAGATTAGTAATCGCAGCCTCTTTATCTTTAAGATCAGAAAGATTTTTATTTACGTCGAGTACTTCATCAGAAGAAATTTGAACCCATTTTTTAATTTTATCGACATAGACTTTTACGTTCATATAATTAACCTATGCCTTTCCGACTACGCGAATAACACGAGCCATAGCTGGAAATCCTTCGTTATGAGTAATAACATAACCTTCCGGAAGAACTATTAAAGCAATATTATCGCAGCCGACAAAAGCACCAGCCGCAATTGTCTTAACTGATGGTAACAATATAGTATTTAAATTAGGACATGTTTTAATAGCATTAGCATTAATAGTCGTTACATTTTTTAAATCTAAATATAATAAAACATCACAATCGTGAATAGCATTTGTAGCTACACCAATATATGTATCGGCAGTACGAGCACCGTCTTGAGTAAAATCTGCTTTAATCGTATCGGCTTGTAAAATAGTAGTCGATGCTGGAGAAGATACTTCTTGAATTTCACCTGCTGTTGCAGAATAATCATCGATTACATTTTCTGGCAAACCAAAGATATTAGTTAACGTTGCAATATGTGTCGCTGCTTTTTTATTTTTTAAATCACTAACGTAAGTAAACTGTGTTTGAATATTAGCAAGTTGTGAATTAATACCGTTTAACGTATTAGATAAAAATGTTAAGTCGGCGTTATTTTTATTTAACTCTTTATAAATCGCAAAGAATATTTGTCCGAACGTAGCTCTATTATTAGTAATAATATCCGTATGATTATCTGTTAATACTTTTTGAATATAATCTTGAAATTCTTGTTTATTAAGAATAGTATATTCACCGACAAACGTTTTAACAAGAGCTTTTTCAAATCCAGTATTAAATGAATTAGCAACGAGATCAGTAATACGTGTATTAATATTTGTAGATAACTGATCGATAATATTGATTTTAGCGATAATGGAATCTTCTAAATCACTTAATTGAATTTTCGTATCTTTTTTACGACATGCATCGACATCAGATTTTAAAGCAACGTTTGCTAACTTCTGAGAATTATTAACGAGTTCACGAACATGAGGTTGAAGTTCTGTGCCTAAATCACCTAAATTAATTTTAGTATCGAGTTTACGATATCGTAAATCAGCTGCGTTCTGAGTAATAGCTGTATTTGGTAAATCGTTAATAATACTTTTTAAGTTCTCGATATCGTTCGCAACGAATTGCATACCGGCAAATGTCGTATTTAAAGCGTTTACTTTATTATTAATACTTCGAACGTTATTAGAAAATTCATCGCTTAAATCACTTAATTGAATTTTATCTTCTTTTAAACGATAGCGAGAATCTGCATCCGTTTTATTTAACTTAGTAAATAAAGCATCGGAGAAATCTTGCATCTCGATAATAAGATTGCTTAACTCTTCGTCAAGCATTGACTTTGCTAATTTATCAGACGTCTTATTAAACCAGCCAGTTTTAGTAGCTGAATTTTTCTCAAGTGCAATAACACGATTTCGTATTTCTGAATCGTCATAAGAAATAACGCCTTGAGAAGCTGTCCCGATATTAGTAAGCAAAGTTTTTAATGACGGATCTAACTGATCCAAATGTATTTGAGAAAGATTACTTACTTGATCAATTTGATCTTGAAGTTCTTTCGACAACATAAATTTTTCTATTTTTTTAGCCATGTAAAAACTCCATTATAGTTAGAATAATAGTTATTTCTTATCGTATATTACACCGAATGACTTTTCTTTTAGCTTAGAAATATCTTTATTTAAATACATCTCATAACTAGCTTGAGTCATTTTATTAATATCGTAATATTGTACGTCTAGCCAGCAACCAGCTTCAAGACAATCGATATCGATACCGATACGCCGAGAAGTTAATTCTTGTAGCTTATAATTTTGTTCATTACAAACTATCGTATTATTAACAGTTGCCGAAATTAAATTTTTACCTTCGATATAAGATCCTTTATCTAATTCGAATACGGCATACGTATCTTTTTGATCAGGATATAAAAATTTATGACGTCGTTCATTACGATGATTTACATATGTAATTGTATTATTATTTGTATCGATGTCTAATATTAAGAACGGTTCTTTTATAATACGATTACCATGAATAATTAAATTAGAGGTTTTATCCTGAGTGAACACCTCTTGAAGAGGTGTCCAATCAGTTTTGCCATACAATTTAATTTTAATATTGCCAGTTTCGTCATCTATTAATAGAGTGCCATCAGGCAACATATCCCATTTATAATCGGTATTAGAATATATAAAAGTAGTTCGTCCATTAGATAATAATCGAGACGATATTTTTTTAGAACCTTTAATTGGCATTATATATAATCTCCAATAATAGATTTATTAACAACATAATTTAAATCGACAGCATCAGGATCTTCAATATGTACACTAAATTTTACATATGGCATACTTAAGTTCCAAGTTGATTGATCTTTTGGAGTTCCGTCTGAATTTCTAAATATCGTATCGCATGGAATTAAATAATTATATTTTCTATATCCATGACTATCGACAGCAGATCGGCCTATAAACTTAATATTAGCAGTATTATATTCGTTTAAATTTTGAAGTTTTAACGTAGAATTTGCTAATGCTTTAACGTACATTTTAACGTATTTACTTCCGTTAAGAATATAATATTTGTTTACCGGGATTATCCAATAATTATTTGCTTCAATAAAATCATATTCTTCAGGAATTTCTTTAGTCTTTTTCTTAGGAAGTCTTGTCGAGACAACTCTAGAAAGTGCATTACCATTTTTATCGTCAGCAATAAATGAAAGGTATTGCTGACCATTATCTAAATTAATACGATAATTAAAATTAACTTTATCATTATTAATAACTTTATTAACTAACGTAATACCATCAGGATAATTAGAATTAATTACCATATGTGGTTCTTTATCATAAATAGCTGTAACTGTTACATTAGCATATTGACTAGAAAGAGATTCGAGATGAATCTCCTTATTAATAATTTCTAACGGTATCTCGACAGGATCTTTGGCTCTAATAAGAATACTTTTAATAGTCGTTTGTAATTTATCAGCTTTACGTGAAATAATATCGATAAAGTAAGATTTTAATTGCCGTGGCAGCGTAGCTTTATATTTACCTTCTTCATATTCAGTAAATTTAATATCTGATAAATCGACTGCCGACATAATTATAAAATTACACTTAGAATCACCTTGTAAATAAATAGTTGATGTATCTTTAACTAATTCTTGTTTTAATAAAGCAATATTAACTTTAAAAGTCGTTACAATATGTTTAGTAATAGAATTATTTAAATACCAATCGTTAATACCTTCGACAGTTAAATTAAAAGTTTCGTTATATTGAATTGGAATTCTAAATGTCGACCAAGAACGATTAACAACTTGATTAATTTGTTCGACTTCATTTTTGCTAATCTTAATAGTACTTCCAGAAATAGTTTTAATTAATACTAATAATTGCATCGAATTATAATCGTATCGAATAAAAATATTCAACGGTAACTTTTGCTTCATCGATTCACTAGGATGGCTCGTGATCCAGAAGTCTCCAGATTCAGGATTTTCTGGTTCAGCTTCTTGATTAAAAATTCGAGGTACTGGATTTTTTATATTGTATCGTTCGATATAATATACATCGATTTCGCAGCCTTGTTCTAGTTGTGTAGAATTTAATACGATATGTTTACTATCTAATTCTTTAAGAGTTCGAGTTGCTGGCGAACATTCAATCGTATTATTAATCAATGCTTTAATGTGATGATTGCCCGGAATGTATTCACCTTTATCTAACTCAAAAATAAAGTTATTTTGACGTGTAGCATCCGACACTTTACTTTTACCATTAATAGTATAATAAAGTTTGCCTTCAAGCATATCATATTTAACATAGACAATCTTATCGACAAGCATTCTAGAAGATTCTTCGACAATAACAGTTTCGTCGCCACGAATTTTTAAAGCTACCCAGCTAGGTCCATACGTAGAAAAGGGATCTTTTGGATCCCTTTGGCCTACATTATAACGAAGCTTAATACCAATATTATTTTCTTTAGGATCGACGACGATCGTTCCGTATTTAGCCGATTGCCAATCATATGTTTCATAATCATGATATATTATAGGTAATCCCAATTCTTTTTTAAAATATTTATTAAGCTTGGACATATTTAATTTTAACTCCTAAAGCAATTCGTTCTCTATCCTGTTTTACATTAGGATCATGAATAATTATTTCTTCTAATGCTGGCCATCTTAATCCTTCAATGACATCATTAGCTAGATTAGTATAATTAATTGTATCTTCTCCACTAATAATAGCATTGACTGAATCATTTTCATATCTATCAATATATTGTTTGTTTATATGGTAAATATTTATTTTTATTTTTTTTATTTTACATGTATTTTTATCAAAAACATCTGGATCAAATATAAAAAATAAGGATGGACTAGCATTTATAGTGACTTCTTCTTTACTCATAGCGTCTAAAGTTTCTGTTTCATTTAATAAAGAATATTTCTTCTTAGAAGAAGTACCTGCTAAATCATTCAGATAATATCCAGCCATTGTTTTAGGATAAGGAAGCCAAATAGAAAGTTTGCCTGTTTCTTTTGAATGATTGCTTATATCTGTATAAATACTATATTTTATATTTGGATTAGATAAAACATCAATACTGTGTTTTGTACTATATAGAGAATTAGCATAATTAATATACTCTAAATTAGGAGCATTTATTTTATAATTATTATATTGATCTATATTATCCATTGCTTCTTTATCCGGCCAAATATAATTCATTGCTATTAATGAAGATGAATCAATTATGATTTTTTTATATAATCCTTTATAAAGTCCAAATGCACTCGATAAGATTTTTACTTTGTTATTTTTAAAAATAATATTATTATAAGAATATGTTTTGAATGCTTCCATTCCGATATATTCAAAATTTTCTTTAATTTCTAATGTATCAGATGTCAAATCATTAAGATAATTTACTCCAGTTGAATCAATTGCAATTGTTTTATCAAATATATCTTGCATTTTACTGCCATCTAAAGCTGTTAAATAATTGAATGCAAATGATTCTATATGTAAAGCTATAGCATTGTCTGATAATTTATTTTTAGATAAAATATTGCCAAGATGATCATTATTTACTGCATTATCATGATTATTTATATTAACAATAGAAGAAGCTCCATAAAAAAATCCGTTCCAAATTTCATTAAAATAATTTAGATTTATATTTGTATCTGCAGAATCTATATTAGTAAATAATCCAAATCTATTTTCATGATTATAACATAATAAATTATCTATATTATTAATTCTAATTTTTGCCTTTCCATAACCATTATTGTAGTTTCCAAAAAAAATATTATAACCAAGACGTTTATCGACTAATATACAGTATTTTTTAGGAAGAGTGATATTAAAAATATCGTTATGAAAAAGTTTAGCGTCAATAGAAAAAGCACCTTCAAATAAATAAAGATTGCTAATTTTTGAAAGATCGATACTTTTTAAAGATAAACATTTGTAAAATAAAAATTTATTATTAACATAATTTATTTGATAAGTACTTCCAAAAAAGTTATCAATTTCTATATAATTTTCATTAGCGTTTTCAAAAGCTGGATGTGTTTTATTATTTACAATATCATTGTCTAATATAGTATCTTTAATATGTAAATCTACATATCGTTTTGATAAATTATTTTTATTAAGAGGTTTACCTTCTTCATTTAAAAATGTTAACAAGTTACAATCAATATTTAAATTTTCCATCGTCGTTGCACATACAAACATATTTAAATTTATCGCAACAAGATCGCCGACAATTTTAACGTCAAATTTATCAGATGCAGGATTACATGTAAAAGTGCCAATATCATTTATCTTATACGTAAATTCTTCTGGATTAATTAAAGTATTACTATAATCTTTATTGATAAAATTAACATCACCAATAATAAAAGGTTCTTTTTTTATTAATTTTATGATATTACCTATATATTTGTCGCCATCTCTAGAAAAAGGAAAGCTACCAAATTTTTTTATTTTACTAGGATTAATAAATATTCTATTATTATCACCATAACAAAAATTAAAATTTTTAAGCTCTATTAAGTTAGGAAGATATAAAATATTTAGAACAGATGGGAATTCTTTTGATATCAAAACATTAGAATCTATTGTTTCATTAGGTAACATAAAACATGTATGATGCAAAAGTTTATTTATATAATTAAGTTTGCTTATATTTAACTTATCTTTTATTACATTAGTATTTTCATTATCATAAAAAATTATATCTATTTTATTTTTAATGAAAATATCTTTATTTTTATTTTCTAATAAATTAAATATTAAATAATCTTGTTGATAATAGTATTTATTATCACAATAAGACAAATTACTACCATAACTTAAATTATAAGCTAAAGCTATGCTAGGATTAATTACTTGTGTTGGCAATAACAATAAATTATTAAACTTAAATTCTCTAAAGCCTTTAGAAATATCGGCATCATTTTCTCTTAAATTTTTATATTTTTGATAATATTTAAATTCAGGCAAATTTATTATTTTTTTTAAATTTTCAATTTGACCATAATTTATTGTAATTGTCATATTGTCTGAATCTCTAAGATACGCTACATTATATCCACTATTATAAAAATCTAAAGATTTTTGAATTATTGGATAAATATAGTAAATATTATCTAGAACTGAATTATAAATAAATTCATAATAAGAAAAATCTTCATGTACTTTTTTTAAGTCATCAGACATTTCTTCTTTTGTAATTCTGCGCTGTTTTTCTTTCAACTCAGAAATATTTTTCCAATGAAAAATTCTCGTCGGAATAGTTATATCATTAGTAGCCTTACCATTAACTTTAATATTAATAGTCCTATCATGAAGTACATCATCAAAATTATCTACTTTAAATACCAATAAATTTAATGTTGTTTCTCCTGGCAAATTAATACAATAACTATTATTAATATAGTTTTCTAATTTGTTATTAGGTACTAAAGTTTCTATGTTAAATAAATCATCTGTGTCATAAAAATATTTATAAGATTCTTTGCCGCCAAAGAATATATTATTATCTATAATGATATCATTAATAGAATTTACAATTTTATTATTATATTCAAATGTAAAATCTTTTATTAATGATTCATAACTTAAATCTTCTTTATTATGTTTAACTTTTAATGCTAATACTTGATAAGTAGAAGAATTATACATGTCAGCATATGGATTAATTACAAATGCATCCTTCACTTCAATTGTATATTCTGGCAAATATCTGCCTTCCAATATTTTTATAACTTCTTGATCTTTATATAAAGGATGACTACATACAAATCTAAAAGTTTGATCAGAGTTTCGTTCTATAAAAGAATAATTAGGATTATTATATTGAGCAAAGCTATCTATCGAATTATTATAATATGAATGCTGTTCACCATTAAAATTATTTACAATATTGTTTTGAGAATCATAAACTGTAACAGTTGAACCTGCTTCAATAATAAATCTAGTATCGATAGTATTTCTAGGTCTCGTAAGCGAAGAAGATTCATATTCAAAATCTTTAACTTGAAATTTAATAGGTGCATCTACTTTTTCATAACCCTGAATCGTTATTGTTTTAGACTCTGGCACTTTATTAGTTTTATTAGCTTCGACAATAAATGTTTTAGTTTCAGGAGCGTAAAACAAAGGTACATTATATTGTGTATCTTCTACTGATAAATTAGATGGAGTATGCGTAAATACTGTATTATTAGATTGATCTTTAATAATAATAGTAGAACCAGATTCTGCTTGAATAGAAATACCTTTACGACCTTTTAAACTTTCATCTAAACCATCATAAGCATCAACAATATTTACTGATAAAGGAGTGCGTGGGTTATGTAATAATACTTCGATATTTTCTTCGACAGTATTATCAGCTTTTTCATTCGTAACGATAACTTTGTAATAAGCTCCTGAATTTGTTAAAGGAATAGTCCCAGAAAATCTTCCGTCTGCGTCGACTGCTGTTTCTGGAATAACAGGAGTGCCTTCAACGCCGAGTTCATTAACTGGAATAACTGAAATTTTAGACTCAGGAATTGTTTCGACAGAAATAGTTGTACCATTAACAGAAGTAACATGACTAACATTTGCTGTTAGACGAATCATTTTCTTTTTAATAGTTAACACTTTTTCTTTGGTTAAACCATTTGCTGGATTCTTAGCAGATACTATGACTTCGTAATTATTTTCTTCACGAGCTAACGTATGTTGAATACCGATACCAATATTCTGTGCGCTATATATTTTTTTATTATTGCGCTTAAAAGTAACAATATTACCTAGTTGAGTTTTAGCAGATATTTTAGCCATGCCTACATTTGGATATATCAAATCAACATCGAGTGTTAATTTGTCTTCGTCCGATACTAATCCTTTAATAAGAACTTTAGCGAACGAAGTTTTATACCCAGGATATGTCGAGAATATATTAATATAAAAATTATTATTTTCGCGTGTTACTTTAAAACGATTAACATTTTTATCGGTAATTTTGTTTACATACTCATTCATCTTTCTCGATGCAATCAATCGAGAATTTTTCGTCGTAAATACAATGACTTCAGCTTCGTTATTATCTAAATATTTTACATAATAACTTAGTGGCGTAATCGTTAATCCGTTTACATCGACATTATCGGCAGGATTAATCCACAAATCTTTATCTTCAAAGAACCAAGGTACTTGTTCTTGTGTATAAATAAACGGATATAATTCACTTAATCGTTCATAATTAATATAGCGAACTGTTACGGTAGATCCTAATCGAATATCGTCGGCATCGACTTGGAAATACTTCATATTAATTTCTTCGAGACCGCCATCGATTGTATTACGATGCACGCTATCGTTAATTAATACTTCGAGTTGATTAGTGTCTGGTAAATAAAGACCGGAACCAACTTTAAACTGAGCTTTACCGTTAATTATCTTACCGATACGAGTAATCTCTTCACGATCATGATAATAGAATCGATTATGTTCTAATTCAAACTTAACGATCGTATAATATTCGACATTAATAACAGCATCTTTTACTAATTTTTCAGTACCGTCTTTACGAATACCCATCGGTACCCAATCAGATTCTCCTGTTAATTTAATAGAAAGATTACCAGTCTTATCATTTACTAATAAGGAGCCATCAGGAATATCGGTCCAATAGTAATTATCCTTTTCACTATCAGTAATGATAATCGCCGTATTTTTGTCTACGGAATATTCATTTAATTTACGAATGCCCCATGTAGGTTTCAATTAATAGGCCTCCTTAATAATAAACAACATCGCAAGTTAATTCTTTAAGATCGTTAATCTTATACTTAACGTCTTTAGGCAATTCAATTACGATATTAAAATCGTAATAATTATCTTTGCTATCTCCTTTGTTTGGAGCGCCGCTAATAATTACCTCGTTCGTTAAATTAACTGTTAATACTTCATTTAATCGAGTCGTTGGTAATTCGACAGATTCAGCATTTAAAATTTTTATATTATCTAACAAAGAAGAATCTTCGATATCGGTAAAATAAAAATTAATGCCGAAATTTTTTAAATCTGGCTGTTTCTCAACGCCCATATAATTATTATATAGACGAATCGGAATTACAGTACGAGAAGCCGAAGTAATAACTCCGGCTTTATAAGTACTATAAATATTAAATTCTTTTTCGTCGAGAACCATCCATGTCAATGTATTTTGCATGAATTACACTCCAAAGGAAATAACCATAAATTTAAGTTTTCTTGTATTTCTAATAAGACCAGCCGATAATTTAATCTTATTATTATCGATATATACATAATCAGTACCATAATTAAGTATCGTACTAATATTAGCATTGTCGATTTTATTACTGCCAGTATATTGATCTAATAATACGAAAGACATTTGATCTTGTTGTACGGTATGTTGTAACGGATAAATCGTATTCGTCGGATCGACCGTAATTTCATACTGTTTAAGTTCTTTATACAAACCATGCTTAACAGAATCATCAAGCATATCCTTCGTAATCTTATCAGTCTTCTTAACAAAATTATCTGTATTAAGAGTCGATTCTTTTAAATCAGTAATGATATTCTGAATCGATTGTAATGCCGGATCGAATGTATCGACAATGCGTGAATATTTTTTATCGACGTTCGTAATTAAATCTTTTGTTTCTTTAATGCCTTCTTGAGCATTAGTAACGATAGATTCTAATTGTTCATAAGACCAAACGTAATGAGAAATACGATAAATAATTCGATCGCCATATTTTAAATTAATATTATTATTAATAATAAATTTATTAGTTAATGTCGGATTCGGATTATCTTCAGTCGGTACCGGAAGTACTTCACTAAAATCTACTTCGTCAGAAGAGCCGTTATGAAGTTTAATTCCGTTTAAAAATACTTCGAGTTGTTGTTTACCGTATTCATATGTCGTCGGCAATTTAATAATTCTCGTATTATTAGGATAAGAATCTTCATTATAAATAATACGTTTTTCTTCGACAAATACAGCAGCACGTTGGAATACACCAGATTCCTTACCCTTTTTAATAGTATGACGAACATTAACTTGTACGACAGTCGGTTCATTTAACGCATAGTTTAATTTAAAACCGATACCCTTAATAATATCACTTAGTTTATATTTAGGATTATCAGGAACGATTAAATGATTACCATTGCGATCTTGTTCTTTTAACATGACCATTTCGACATATTGGTCTTTCATAATATATCCTTGATCGATATATACATCTAAAGAATTAGACCGCGGTAAGAAAAACATATTCGTGTCTTGTTCATCAAAGACAAATGTTTGTTTCTCATTTTCTTCGTCAGTTAAATTTTCATCTGGAATGAATAATTTCGTTTCATGAAGATCCATCGTGCTATGCTCATTTACTGGAACCCATTGATAATCGCCACCATTAAATTGGCGCCAAATATATAAGATATTAGAATCACTATCATACCACAAATCATTTGGTTCTGGATTAGTTGGCTCTACGAAATAAATAAACTTGCGCTGCGTCTTAGAATATAATTTACCATATAAATAAATATTGCCATGTTTGTCGACATAAATTGGACGAGTATTTTTATTATCGTAAAAGAATTTTACAGAAATACCATTTTCATCGATTGTCCAATATGCCCAGCCAAGAATAATATCACCTTGCTCTTCAAACTGATTTAAATCAGGAAAAGCCGGTGACGCAGAGAAAATACCATAATGATATTTAGGATATAATTCCGGAGTCTTTTCATTATATACAATCGTATCGATATGAGATGATGCATAGTTATATATGATGCCGACTTTGCGTCCTTCATTACCTTCTGGATCGACGATATGAATCGTTTGTTTATTAATAGAAGCAATCTGAAGAATTTCTTGTGTTTCTAAATCATATACACGAAACTCTTTAGTATCTGGTAACTCACCTTGAACACCTGCAATATATACAACTTGTTTTAATTGTGAAGGAGCATATACTGGAAAACGTAATGTAATTTCACCGGTAGCATCAAGCGTAAATTTTTCAAAATATTGAATAGCTTGTGGTTCACCTACATTTACGAATGCCGGGTCTAGTTTAATTTTATGACCGGCACGATTAATAAGTTCACCTTCTGTTATATCGATAATGAACTCATCGCCACGTCGACTAAATTCAAAACCAGAGATAATGCCCCAGCCTGCAGATTGCAATCGTTCTTTGTCGATCCAATCTTGGACCATCTCAAAATTTTCATTGATAGGTCTTGCCTTCACACCTTTAGTAAAGTCGATTTTGTTTAGAAAATTATTTGCCATTATCTAGTCCTTAAAAATAATAATTGCCGCTTCAGCCGATGAAATATGTTTATCGATTTGTCGTTGTAGTTGGTCTCGATACGGCTCGTAACGTTTCGGCAAAGTAATAATCATCGATGTACCAACTCTATATGGTCTACCGTTTATATTACCAGTGTCGATATAATCATAGTTATCATATTTACTAGATCCGCCACCAATTACACGAACATCTGTCGGAATAATATTATTATTTAATTTAATTATAATATCGGCAATTTTTATATCGTCAGAAGTTTCAGTATCTTCTAATATATAAAATTCTTGGTCGGCAAAAATCGAAGTTTTTCTCATATACAATACATAGTTTTTATTAATATCATGTATCGTTAAAAATGTTTGTTTATTCTTAGCAATATTCTGAGAAGAACTATAATACGGAGAAATGACAATTTCTAATTTATCATTATCATATTTATAAGAAATATTTGGTAATTGTTCAATATCATACAACGAATAATTGACTTTATCGATAAACTTTAATTCTTGATTTGTCGTATAAATTAATGAATTGACGTTGCCTTTCTCTGGTTCATCATTAACAGTTTTCTTAAAATATACATTATTAGAGTAATCGACATAATCATATACAACATTACTATTCGTAGTAAATACATCGACTAATTTATACGATGTATCTTTAAAATTAGAAGTCTCGACATCTTTTTTAAAGTTAATTATCGGATGATTACTGTTCATTCTATTATTTAAACTATAATAATAATCAATAATATTATTCGAAATAAAACTATTAAGATAAGAGCCAGAAGCTTCCGGTACCTTATAATAACCTATTGTATAAGCATATACGATATTCTCGACTAAAAATTTAATCAATCGTTCTTGTGTGAATATTTCCTTGCCGCACAATATAATTAACTTATAGTTTAAGCGATCTCTCATAATTAATATAGGCGTATGATTAATCGTTAATTTAATATAGTCGTATGTCATTCTCGGGAATAATGACATTTCAGAATCATGGTTAAAAATATCCCACGATGGTTCGATTGTATATTCAGATTGCGTAAATATTACAGGCTTAGCAACGTCGAAGATTTTAGGCTTATTATATATAATTTTATTAGCATATGATGACTTTACGATATAAATATTACAATTATCTTGATAACCGCCATCTCGCATATTTTCTAAATATGCTTTCTCGTCTGAAAAATATTTAATATCTGGATTATTTTGAACGCTATTTAAATGTAAATTATTTGGCAACGTAATTGTTTTTAACAATTCTTTTACGTTTTCCATACCAGTAAAATCAATATTAATAGTATATTCTTTATTAGATTGAAACGGTATTGTTCTTTCTAATACATATTTATATCCAAATACTGTCGGGCGATACGAAGATTTTTTAGAACTATTAAGAAGATCGATTTTGCCGTCAATATCGACAAGGTAATCTTTATTAATTTTAGCCGGCTCATTATTTTCCTTAAAAAATAACTTATTCTTATCGACCTTTTCATATAAATTAATAGCCCGTTTTTTATTTAACTTTAATAACTTATCGTCGTATTTAATAATCGTATCACTATATACTGATAAATTATTTAAGTATGACAATGGTATGTCATTTTCATCGAGTAATGTTTTGTCGACAATTTCTTTTTTATTTAAATAAATTTTCATACAGACCTCAATGTTACATACCGATTAGGATTTAAATTAATATCTGTTAGTTTATATTTATTAATTGTTTTTGTTTTTTCGTCTTGATCATAAACTAATCTAAAGTTTTCTTTATTAGTCGAAATCTTAACTTCGTATAGATTAGACGAATCTTTATTTAATAATACATTGTATTTCAAATCATTAATACAATAACTATCTTTTTTCAAATATTCGACAATATAATATTTATAATTATTATTTTTTAATTCGATGCGATTCTTTTTAAAGTCGATATCGAACGAAGCATTATCGACAATGTCATATGTATTAGCCGTTAATTTAATATCAGATGTTTCTTTATCTTGACGAACACGATAAAATAAATCAAGCTTAGGTTCTTTGTTCATACCGTAAATATTAATATTATTAAACGTATTAAGAATTGGATGTGCTAGTTGTAATACATTATTTTTATTATCAAAATATTCACGAGACCAATTCGTAAACTTATACATATATGTATCGGCAGTCGGATACATAATAGCAATATATTTATATTTATTACGAATATCTTTATCGTAAACCAAAGAATTTAAATCGACATTAATATTAACAGCCGGATTAAAATCGATATATTGGAAACCCGTTTCAGAAATAATAAAATCGTTAAAATTTTTAGCATTAGGATTAATTTGACAATGTTCTTTAATGCCGATAACTTGAATATCATCTAATTGATATGTATTTAATTGATGAGATAATTTCATCGGATTATACTTATTAAACATATCAATATGAATAGTCGGTATAATAACTTCACGATACGAAGAACTTAAATCGAATGGTTCATCGTTTTCATCTAAACACAATATCGGCGTATCTAATTCATTAGTAATGTGTGAATATGTTTCGCTAACCGTTAATAAATTTTCTTCTTTATTATCTTTATTAATAATAACTAATTTTTTAATAAAAACATTTACATTATAAAACATGTCGAGAATGTTACTATCATATCGATTTAATCGAATTGTTTTATCTGCATATTTTATTGTTAATGTTTTACGATCATATACAACATCGATATATTCACCAATCGGAAAATCTTTAGGTGTATACACTCGATCACCAAATTTAAAATAATAATATGTTAAATTTTCAGACTCTGGCAGTTTTGTAATTTGCACCGATAAATGAATCGAAGAAATATTATCTAGTATAAAATGTAAATAACTACCTTCTTGTAATGATCCATTACCAGATGATGGTAGATATGATCCGTTAGCAGTTTCTTGTAACGAGATATTAGATACGATACCATCTTTACCATAAAATTGTATTGATACATATGAATCTTTTTCAAGAACAATTTTATCGTCTTTTAAAATATTCTTTTTATTTAATTCGATACTCGGATCAGATGAAGCGAATGCAGCTGCTTTAATATCACCAGTAACATTATATTTTAAATAATAAGTACCAGCTTTTAATTTAATAAAATCAGTTTCGGTTTGAGCTTCATATGTACAATTTTCAAACTTAATTGTATTATCATAATAATATAAACGACCACCAACAGTACTAATAACATTAGCTGCCCATCCAACAGGTAATCCTGAAGATACTTGCAATGATTCAATTGTGTTGCCATATTGTGAATACAGACCAATACGATATGAACTAAATTCTATCAGAAAATCTTGAATAATCGTTAATACTTTTTTATTGTTTTTTTCTAAATAAAAAGAAGCTTTATTATTTTCATATTCTAAAACAACATATGCATCTTTTAATAAATGCTTAAATTGTATCGTAGAATATTCGACTTGATTTTGTCCGTCATCTAACTTTTCGATAACGGCGTAATCATCATCACCAAGTTTAAACATATATTGTTTTTTAGAATTAAATTTAGAATCGGAATCCTCAATTAAGAGAATTCCGAATCCTGGATTTACATAATCTAATTTTAATTTAATTCTAGAATCGCCACTATATGCATAATCAAGAATAATAATATCTTGATCGTAAAAATAACATCCGTTATTCTTAGTTATTCTTGCATTATCAAAAAATATCATATAGTTGTTAATCCTATCTTATTAATAAGAACTGAGGCATCTGGCGCCAACAATTCAATTCTAAACTGGAACGTATCTGTATTGTTAACAGCTACTGGTACTATTTTACCATTTTTATATAATTCTTTCCACTGTGTAAAATTAGAATCAATACCGTTTTTACGAAGTGTTCGTACACTAATTCTAACGTCGCCTTTAATATCTCCATCGATAGAATCTATATTATAACTATTCTTATCTGACACCATTAATAGTCTCGAGATTAAAACTCCAGAGATTTCTATTAAAGACGGAATCTTTATATCGTCAGTCTCATTAAATATAGTATAGATATCGATCGAAGAAATTTCTGTATTAGCCGGCATCTCAATTTTTAATCGAATATACTGTGTTAACTTTTCATTATTAATTAATGTAAAACAGCTATTTTCGATAACACCAATTGTTGAAAATGTATCATAATAATTATCAGAACCTAGAACTGTTATTTTAAATACGTCAGAAGACAAGGTATTTATCTTACCGATAAAATATAATATATTATTCATATATTTATAATATTCATCGCTAACCGCTTCATAATGCTTGCCGATTAAATCAAATATTTCTGTCGTAACGACACCTGGTTCATCTAACGTAATTAATTTATTATTACGATACAATACTTTATCTAATTGGCATCTCATTAAATCAGACGTGCCGATTAATGTCGCATCATAATCCATTGTTGTACCGTATACAATATGACCATCGTCATCGATATCTAAATTCGTTGTCGATGCATTAAAATTATCATAATGAATAAATAAGTCTGAATTTAATTTCTTTTCAATAATATTCCAACCAAGTTTATCGATATTCTTTTTATGGGGCGCTTCAATTTCTTTATCAGAAATAACTATTTCTTCTATCGATCCTTGTGTACCTGTAACAACAATATAATAATACAAATCGTTTTCACGCGTAAAATTAATTGCAGCAGAACCATCGACTATTGTAAAATCTTTTTCAAATTTTAACAATGGCTTCTTTTGCAATCTAAATCCATTAAGTTTACGTTCGCTAAATAATCTAATAATAAGATTGCCCGACATTTTTATATTAATAAAAGTATTATCGTAAATGTATTTATCGATTCTAAAAATAGCATAACCATTTTTATCAAAATTAAAATTAATAATATAATTTTTATTTTCTTCGAGCAATGTCGGATCACATTTATCAAATGACCAATTATTAAATGTATTAGCTGTCGTTAGCGAGCGAAGCGAAGATATTTCAGAAATTTCTTTTTGTTCTTTAAAATTTACATAACATAAAGGATTTAATATCTTCATATCCATTAAACTGTTCGGTATAAAGTTTTGCTTTTTAGAATTTAATACGAGCAAACTGCCTTGTTTTTTCATATTATTATAGTCGACATAATGATCACGATGATGATTTATTGTCGATTCATTAACGCCAAGATAATACTCTTTACCGTTTTCATAATAATAACCAGCCTTAACAGCAATTCTATTATCAGTATTATTACGATATACTGTTACTTTATTATTAATAATAACAGACGTAAAATTACTATTTGTCGAAGTCGCATATAATTTATCGATATCCTTATTAGCAATTGCTACGATTCGACTTTCGCCATCTTTTATATCTTTAACAGTTAATAAATTTTCGATATCATAAGCTTCGACGTTATATTCGACAAGTTCATATAACTTATCTAAAGAATTGAAACTTATCTTAATCGGAGCTTTATATATATATGTAATATTAGCTGTTAAAGAATTATATTCAAAAATATCGTCGATTAATATAATACCCGGTTCAGAATATATAGCATATTCTTTATTCGTTAACGTATGATCTCCAATTTTTACAATGGCATCATTTATTAATACATTGGAATATTTTAATTTACCAAGTCCGTCTTCTGTTAATTGAACATCTTCTGTATATGTTTTATTAGTATATGTAATAGATAAATACGAAGGAACTGTTAATGAGTACTCGGATAAATTATAAGATTTTCCATCGATATCGATAGTTTCGTTTAAATTGAATTCAGAAGAGAATAATGTCGTTTCAAATTTCTTTCGTAATGATACGTTATAATTTGATTCGTTATTATTCCAGTAATTAGCAAATACTGTAATAACAGGTGTGACAATATTAATATTATTTCCGATTAAACAACTTTTTTCTAGCGACTCATGTGTATCGTAAGTATATCGAATATATTGTGTTGTCTTATCATAATTATCAGGTAAATTAATTTCGAGATAATATACTTGATCTTGAGATAACTTAGGAACGAAAGATTCTAAATCAATATTATAATCTTTTTGATTTTGAATAATCTTATCAGATTTGTTTAAAATATGAGTCGAAGAATTCTTAGTAGCTAACGATATTTTAATAATTTTATTAACATCGAAATTTTCTTTCGTCGTAATAACATTATTATTATCATGAATAAAATTAATTAAAATAGCATCTGGAACAATAGCTTTAATTAAATTATAATTTCTAGAGAATACAGAACGTTCTATCGTAACTTCTTTAAATGGTTCTGTTTTTCCAGAACTATTATAAATAATTATCTTGCCGTTATACGTAACGAACACATTTTCTTTCGTATGGTCATATTCATAATTATCTATTAATATTTGAGATAACTTTAAAGATTCGACTAGCTCTTCATACTTATTAAAATTAATATCGATATATTTAATATCAGAATCGATATCGATATACGAAGTGTTTCTTCCATTAATAGTACCTGTCTTAAGTTCGTTATTAATAAGACTTAAATTAGAACTATTAATAGATAATGGTAATTTGCCAATACCTGAATATGTATTATACGTATTAAAATTGTCGTCGATAAGATTATTATTTTTATATAATAATAATTTAGCTTCTCGAGACTCTATTTTAATATTTTTAGTCGTATTGGCTGGTATAATTATTTCTTGTTCAAAGAATTTAAAATTAGAAAATTCTCCGGCAATCGAAATATATTCTAATACTGGAGAAGATATACCAAGATAAGAATATAACGTAACTGTTAATAGTTTATTATTAATAGCATCTGGTAAGGAATATGAGTTTAATGTTTTAGGAATTCGATTACCATTAATACTAAACATAATTCCATTAGCCGATGCTTTAATAAATTTAATCTTAAAACCAATCTGGCCAATTTTATGTATCGTAATTTTCTTTTTAGATGACTCATCTGCAATATAACTAAATTTCTTATTAGTAGTCGAAGTATTTAATTCTTCTTGAATTAAAATATTATTATTATCGTCGGTAATTACAATTTGACAAGATCCTGTATTTTGCTCAGAATCTAATTTATCGATTTCAAATTCTAACGACGTAATAATTTGTTCGATACTAATAGAACCTCTAGTACCAGAATCAATATATAATATATTGTCATTAGAATTATATTTAAAGTTGTTTAACTTTATTAAGTCAAATCTATTAATAATATTGATAGGTGTATCGATAATATTATAATTAATCGTCTTAAATTCCATATCGGAAGTTAACGGAATCGTAAATGTGCCGATTGTCGATTTTGAAATATCGAGCGCTACGCCATTTTTAGTATCATATACATTAGTAGTCGATGCAAAATTTCTAATTTGAGTACCGTAGAAATAATTATCGGCATAAGAAATACTGTTATTTTCTTTCTTAAAGTAATTATTATTATAATAATTTGTTACGATATCGTCGTTATCTATTTTAAACGAATCGATATAAAGATTGCCGCCTTCTTTAATAGGCTGAGCGACTACTTTATATGTAATATCTTCGTTCGTATCGTTAACTAAATGACCATTATTAGATACTGTTATACCTGTTAACGGAGCATTTTCATCGACAAACTTTTCGATAGGTAACGTATATAATCCATTATACGTATTGTATGTATTAAACGTAACACTTTCAGGATTAATACCGACAACAGATGTGGCTTTTAAGCTATATTGAACATCGAGCGGTTTTAAATCTAACCCATATTTTTTTAATCCGATATCGATATTAAAAAATTTATTACTATTAAGAAGATATTGACTAATCTTCTGTTTAGACTTTTTATAGCCTATAATGTTTACGTCGGTAAAATCAGAAGAATTAATTTCGCTAGATGTAATTACTTTTAAACTATCGTAATATCCAACACCTTGTTGATAATATTCAACAGGTTGATCCCAAGTATGAGAGGAATAATCCATTTTCTTAAATTGATTTTCCCAGAATGTTAAATCCCATACTTTTTCTCGAGCAATATCTTTATTTAATTCAGAGATATAATCATAAACTTTCCGATCTTTTATAACATTCTGAATGTTGACTTCGTTTAGTTTTTCGATATGAATATCTTTAAAAGCAATGCCAGCATAAGCTGATAACAAATTCTTAATTAAATATTTAATACCAAATTCTGTCGAATTAAAACGATGTTTATATACGTCAAGAATACTTTTGTCATCAAATAAGATATTGTTATTCTTATTATTTTTAGTACGTAATGCATCGTATGTCCGGTTAGACAAACTAAGGTTAGATTCATCTGGCAAACGATCGATGCCAGCAAACCATGCAAATTCATCGAAGATATTCCAGACAGGTTCTATTTCTATATTAGCCGTATAATGAAATTTATTAATAGAATAGCCAATCGGTTTATTTTCAATTTCGTCTATTTTAAAATATAAATAACCGTTTTCATAATATGCATATTTTTTATGCTTATAAAATTCAGCTAAACTTTGTGTAATCGTAAATTCATTATCTAGTTTTAACTTAGGATTTAATTCGCCGATCACACATTTATATATTTTACTAATAATAGTATTTTCTTTGCCAGCATAATTTACTAGAAAGAAGTCTTTAGCATATTCATCGACTTCTTTCCAGATATCTGTCATCTCTTGAATAATAGACATCAACAAATGACCGGCATTAGACTTATAAGGACGACGACGAATTTGCATCCATTTAGGAAAATACTGTAAAGCTTTTATAAAGTTTTTATTCGTAATAGCATCCATAGACTATACCTCGATCCATTGAATCGTATCGAGTAACATCTTAGATTTAATATCTTGTAGTACTTTTAAATTGGTAACTGATACGCCATCGACAAATAATCCAGATACATTAAAATAACTTACGCCAGTTTCATTAATACCAAGTTTATTAATATATCCGACATTTAAACTTTCTTTCGGAGGAATCGCATTAATATATTCTGCTAGTTTCATTTCGAGATTTCGTTTAATATCGGCAAGATTAGAATCAGTATTAGAAATACTAATACTTAATGTTACGGCTCTTAATTCTGGTGTTACGTACTCTATATATAATGAAGGGCTCGTGACATTTTTTAAACGGTCTTTAGCTTCTTCTAAAGCTGCTTCAATTTTTTCGACAGTGTATTCTGTCGGAATAACATAACAAATAGCTGTGCCTGTTCCATATACCATAGGTACATATGTAACATTCGATGCATTTTTTAAATCTAATAAAGCAGCATCGATAGCAATCGTATTAGACTTTTCATTAATTAAAGACCAGTTAATTAAACGATACAATAAATTCTGATCGCTCTCTCCTTCACGACGAGTAAAACCACAGAATTTAACCATATCGTCAAGGTTCTGTCCATTTAACGAAGTATATATATGAGGTGTTTTATTAGACTCAATATATTCATATGCATCATTCATCTCATTAGAAATTGATAGCATAAATAAATCGAGAACAGAGCCTTGTTCTACAGTATTTTTAACCTTACTTTCAAAGAAAGTTTTTATCGATTGATAAATTTCATTCAAATGTTTCATATCGTAAATCCTTTTAAAACTCTATTCGTTTCTTTATGCTTAATTTCTATATGTATATTATGCCAAGACATAATTTGTTTTTCATCGACATTAGGTCTCACATTAATAGTATAATTATCATCATTAACAATACCTTCGACTATTTCTTTAATAGCTAATAAATTAGACTTATCGAATTTATCTTTATGACGATATTCTACTAATCGTGATCCTAGCAAAGGACGCTGTAATACTTCGCCTAATTCAGTTTTTAACCTAATCATGATTTGTTGAATAGTATAAGCCTCATTATCGGCACAAATAGGAGTAGCATATATATTTTGTTTAGCATAAGGATTATTCTTATTTTGAATCGTAAAATTAATTTTCAAAGGATATGTCGTTTGTTTTGGTCGAGCAATTGTTTCGACAAAGAATTGAATCTTTAATTTTTTAGATGATTCGGCAACATTAAATTGAATTTTTAATTGTCGTGATCGATTACTTTGTTCGATCATAATATCATCTTTATCAGAATTTAATAAAAAATCAATCATTATATATCCTTTCTAAATTTTAATTTTACCGATAGCACTTTTGCCCCATGATGCAAGTTTTTTGCCGACTTCACCAAGAACTCGAGATGCTAATTTTGTAACTTGTTCAGTTGCCCACTTTTTAGCACGATCTAAATGTTTACGAGCTAAATCAGTATATTTTTGCATATACTTATTAACGCGTTCAATATTTTTACTTACAAAATCTATTTTAGATAATTGTAAGTTCATATTAATAGTTTTAGCAAAGCCGCCTAGCTGAATTGTATCGAGTCGACTTACAGCATTATTTAATTTATCTTCTAATGCTTGAGCTTTGTCTAAATAATTTTTAGTATAGTTATTAGCAAAATCTATGTAGCCAGTTGCTCTTGTATATAAATCATCGATACGCTTACCAGCTTGTTGTTCAGCTAATACTTGATATTTATTAGTAGCATATTTAATTTCTTCATCAAGTTGCTTATTAACGTTATCAGACAAATCTTTTAAGATTTGATTTGTTAATGCTGGATTTGTATTTTTAATATGCTTATACGTTTTGATAATCGCAATTATTTTACTGCGTTTATCTTGAAGTGCTGGCAGTAATTGTTCCTTACTTGTTATATGTAATGTATTAAATATCTTATTCGTTATTTCTTTATTGATAAGTTTATCAAAAGCTAAATAAGCAATATCTCGTTTATCGACGAGCTTAAGAATATCTTGCGCATTGACATCCTTAATGATATTAGGAAAGCCGTCAAGATCTTTTACAATCTTGGCGGCTCCTTTAAAATCTTTATTTTTTATTGCTTCGACTAATTTACTCCTAGAATCTTCAAGTTTCTTTTTAAGAGTATCGTCAATCTTAATATTTTTATTTTTTAATAACCTATCAATTAAGTTAACAGAACCAGAATAATCTTCAGGAACAATATACTTTTTATGAATTTCATTATATTCATCAGCAACTTTTTTACGAGTCTCCTCGTTTATTTTTCCTAGAATTTGATTATAATTCATGTTTCACCAATTAATATAAAAGAAAAATTGTTGCCGTCGAAGACGGCTACAATTATATAAGAAGCTATATGTATATTACGACTGCTTCTTGATGTTAGCGTTAGAATCGTCAGTTTTTTTTAGCTTAGTCGGTGTTGTATTAACATCCTTATTGCCATAATATTTTATAGCTGCATTCATTAATAGTTCGTAAACTTGATTAGCTTGTACAATAGAATTTTTAGCCGTTTCGTTTCCTTTGTCTACAGAAGCTTGGAATGCATCGAGAACCGTTTTCTTTTTATCGTCTAATGCTTTTTGAAACTCTTCGAGTGTTTTATAATCAGATGCTTTAATCTCATAAATATTACTTTCTAATAATTTTTGATCTTTAGGATCAATATTTTTTAGCGCTTCTTTTGCAGACTTTTCTGTAATTGGAGAATCGCCAGCAAGCATAGCTTGCGTAAACGGAGCAAAATCTGTTACGAGCTTCGTCGGATCTTTTAACTTAAGACCTTCAGCAATTTCGACTAACGTCGTATTTTGTCCAAATAACGGCATAATTATATCACGACGAATCAATACATATCGTCCGAGATTTGGTTCCCATGATTTTACGAGAACAGTACCTTTAACCATAAAATCACCGACTACAGAGCCAGGTTTATCTTGAAGTTCTCTAAAGTCAGCTAATTCAAAAATGCGATTATTTAATTTATGACCATTAAATAATATTTCGTCAAAGTTTAAATCGATACGATTTGCCTTAATTCGATGCGTATTTGATACAGCATTAATCGTACCATTATCAACCGATAATTTAGAACTATTGCCAACTGCCATAGCTACCGAAGTATTTTCTTTCATTACGATACTAGAAGTACCACGTCTCATCGCCCAATCTTTAATTCGATCAGGATGCTTAGAAACTTCTTCGTATTCAGTAGCATTAACACGTAATCCTAAATATGATTTATCTTCATCGATAGGAGAAGCATCGTCTCCGGTCTCAGCTATTAAATCATTGACAGCATTCGTTACTTCTTCGATATTTTTATTCTGAGCTGTTTCATTAATCTTTAATCTTTTATCAGGAACAACTTTTGGTTTATTCTCAGTCTTTTGTTTTGCTTTATCTTTGTCTTCAGCCATTACGTAATAGAACCTCCTTGGTCTTGAGTATATTCATCTGGGAATATATCGCTTTTTAATTCGCTTTCAGCATAAATTTCAGAAGCATAGCCTGCGGTCCATCTTCCCGTAACCATAGGTTTGCTGTTGTATGCTTCTATTATAACATATTCACCAGCTTTTGGAAACCAAGAGTCGACGCTATTAGTTTGTACATGCATAGCTGATTCGGTTTGTCGATTACCCATTTGATCGGTATAAATAACGGAACAAGTATTAGTTAAAGGGTCGGAAGACAATACCGACCCCTTTAACTTTGCAAAACCTTGATTCCGTATTTCTTGACCGACATAATTATCTTTTATTTTATTACGGATCATAATTTTGGAATATTTACATTTACCTTATATATAATATCGTCAGAGCTATCGTCAGAAGTATATTCGATTTCGCCAGCACCTTGTAATGCCGATAAAATTTTATCTAGGTTAATAGCAGATTCACCATGACCTATTAATGTGAACCCAAAGCCAGAACCTGGATATAATTTATCCGTACCAAATAAATAACAACTTGCAAGCGTTATATAATCACTCGATACTTTATTAATATATGTATTATAATCAGCCGTACCTTTATAAGATAATTCTTGTTCAGCCGTGAATATAATTTTTCTTAATGTATTAAGAGCAAACGGATGTAAAATATTAGCATCAAGAATTTCTTTACCGTCGCCATCTTTACCTTTGATACCGATAACTTTAACGAATCGACCGCCTTGCTCAATATTAAATTCAATGGTATTAGGTCGTTCACTATTAAACAAAGCTTTTTCATGTCGAATAACAAAGAACTTAGTTTGCTTATAAATTTCAAATTCAGGACCTGGCACTGGAATTAATGGTCTTAATAATGTCGTATCTTTAAAGATTGTCATATCGTAAGGATGCATAAACATCTTAGCATTGGCTCGTGATAATTCTTTCTCAGCTTTAATAGTCTTATCGTTTACATTTACGATCTGAGACATCGTACGAATATCACCATATTGGAATAATGATGATACATAGTTATCAGTCATCGTATAAGTAACTTGACCACCTTGATCATTAGCCTTCATCATATTGTCGGTTTGTAAAGCATATTTTTCCATAGCTTCACCAGGACCGCCGCCAAGTAATGCGTTTAATAACCAACTACCACTCATCTTAGCATATTCCCATGCGTCAGCCGTAGCATTACCTGTTTTCGTAACACGATAATTAAACAAATTATCCATAAGATCTAACATTGGTCCACGTTGACCCCATGTTGGACTCATAAATATTGTACCAGAATTACCGCCCCAAGCCGGAATAAATGGCATACCGCGTTTTAATAATGGAGTCACACATAATACTTTATAATTATCAATAAAGTCTTTAATCATGTCACCCCAACGACCTAAAACAAACGAACCTAAAATTACTAAAGGACTGCCAGCTATACGTAAACCTTTTCCTAATATTCCGACAATTCTTTTACCTAAGAAACTAGAAGCAAATGCTTCGACCTTAGAACCAAGACCGCCAGTCTTGAGAACGTCGTTAGAAATTTCCGTAATCTTATCAGGTGTTATCGTCTTAGATGTCGATAATATATCTTTTATTTCGTCTAATATTTTAGCACCTTTTTCAGTATTATTTACTAAAGAAATACGATTAGTAACGGCTTCGACTTTTTGAATAGCTTTTCTTAACGTCATTTCCTTATTGCGAAGAATTATATCATACTCTTTATTAAATTGTTTTTCGTATAATTTTTGCAATTCTTTACTAGCGTTCTTTTTGCCTTTATTAAGTTTAATAGTCTTCTTCGTAGTTTTTTGTTTATTGTTTTCATCTAAAACAGCATTGCCATTTTCATCAAATACAGGAGCATCTACTTCTATACTTTTTGCTTTTTTATTTTTATCTAAAGATTTAAATAATTTATCTGTCTCTTCGTGAATATATTTTTCACGTCCTTTTTGAGATGCTGCTTTGTAATAATCATCTTTAGCTTTTTTTATTTCTTCGCTCATTAACGATGCAAATTTTTCAGCCGTTTGTTTTTTAGCTAGTTCAAATTCCGTATTAGTTTTAATCCAATCGTTTAAATGTTGTAACATATATTCACGAGAACTCTTATGAACATCGCCTATTGCCGATTGTATTTTACCAATCTTAGAAATAGAAGATATTTTTTCTCGACGAGCTAATAAATTACGAAGCTGCATCGTGATTTTTTCATTTTCTGCATGAGTTAATGTACCAGCAACTTTTTTATTCTGAAGATTTTTAATTTGTTCGTCGATTTTATCGAGTGCGATTTGTTTTCGAGCTCTATATGATTCGAGTTTATATAGTGGATTCTTTTTATTTTCTATTAATCCTTGAATCTTATCAGCATACCGTTCAGCAAACCAACCTTCTGATCGAACGACAGCTCCGACAAAATCATCGTATAATGCTTGAACTAATAATGCACGAGATAAATTATATAAACCCATAGCGTATGTCGTATAACGTGCTGCTGTCGATATAAACGACATATTGACTTCTTGTGTCGTTTTATCATTCAAAGGATCGACAATTGCATCAGGTGTAATTGTCGTAACGAAACCTGTCGTTACCGACATCATATGAACAACATCTCGAACTTTAGCTTGACCAGTCATGCTATTCGGTTCATCGATAATAGCAATTCTATCGTGTGGCTTAACAGAAGGATCGCCATATACGACTAAGTTACCAGAATAAATTTGTTCAACCGAACGTTTTAATCGACTAATTGTCATATTACGAGCAGTTTTTTCATGGTTATGTTCACTACCGCCAAATTCTGGAGGAAACCAATTAGTAACAGCCCAAGATGCTAATGATTTAACACCTTTTTCAATTAACGTACCGATACCGAAACCAGCAGCGCCACCAGCAGCCATACCGAGTACTCCACCTTCAGATCCCATAACGGCACCTGGAGCACTCATGACTAAACCAGTTGTCGTTGCATAATTGTCGAGCGAACCAATTTCACTATCGATCGTAAATGTATTATCAGACGACGTATTGATTTGAGTACGAGCATGTAACCATGTATCGACTACGACAGAACGTTGATATTCAGGATAAATATCACGATCTAAATATACGTCAGGCGTCGATTTTTTAACGTCTTCAAAGTTATATAAACCTTTAGCAACCGTTGCCACTTTATTAATATTTGTCTGAATTTGATTAGACATAATATCATGATCAGACCAATACATATGAAATTGTGAATATGGTTTACGTTTTTCTGTTACGTTATGATCTTTACCTTGTTTAACATATTTATAAGCTGCATACCAATCTGGCTTGCCTAAGAATGCTGTGCTTCTAAAACCAAAATTAGTAACAGCACCAATATATGTTGGTTCAGCACTTGCTGAAAATTGAAGAATATCCCAGACAGTACGACCTTGTGTTTTAATATCGATATATTGATGACCAGATTGCGTGCCGAATCCAAATGTATTTGCTAATTGATTAATAGTCCATGTATCTTCTTGTCGCTCTTGTCCTTGTTCGTTAATAATACGATTACCATCTGATAAAGGATTGAAACTATCAAAGATGCCATTATTAATTCTACTATTATAATAATGAGCACTACCATCATTCGTTACTTCGTAAATATTTTGTACAGGTTCACCATTAGCAAATATATCACGATAATAAGTATCGCCAAAATGATAAATGCCGAATGGGTTTTTAGAAAACACTCTAGATAATACATTCCAGTTATTTTCTCTAAATACTTTACTAAATGAATTTTGATCTTGACACGTCAAGAATGAACTAATCAATACGCGAGGAGATACACCGCCAAATGATTTACCATAAGGGCTATCTTGAAAATAATGTACACCTCTATTTTTAATACGATCGCCATAGTTATCTTCACGAATCGGATTCGACAATTCGATACCGTCGCTTTGTGCTGTTATATTAACAACATCGCCACCAACAATCTCAGTAATCATACCGTTAAACATCGGAGGTAGTTTTGCAGCATCGGCAGAATAACCCATACGAATATGAATTCTAGCACCAGCTACTAATTTAATAGATGCTCGTTCCGGAATCATATCTTGTTTTTGTTGTGCATTACGAACAAATGTCCTAGGATTAAATATACTGTCATACCAGTTATTTAATGCAGCTAAACCATTCTGTAATTGTTGTACATAGTTATCGTTATCACCATCAGAATCGTATTCTGCGAGTATGTTTTGGAATGCATTATTGATTTGAATCATTGCCGTATCGGCAGCAATATTCTTAGATTTAACGACCTGAATAGAACTAATAGCATTCGTACTATAGAAACTATCGTGCATTTTCCAGAATCCAGAAGTTAACCCTTCGTCGATAAACATAACTTGGAATGTCGGGAATCCTCTAAGCATTCTTCCTCGAACATCTGTTTGGATCATATCTAAGAATGAATCGCGTACACGACGAGGCAGATTTTGTTTTGAATTAGCTTCGAGCTCTAATTTCTGAGAATAATCACGTTCAATTTGACTGATCGGATTATTATTACTAATATCGACACCTAATTCTTCAATCTTTTCTATAATACCAGCAGGTACCAATGCAAATAATAATCGACGAAGAATCATGTCGTTATCTTCTAACGGAGCCGTTACACTTAACGATGGTGTTAATACTTTGTGTGTCGTAGCATTTAAAGAATTATAATTACGAGTTGTAATCTTCTTAATGTAATCATTATCTTTGGCAAGAGCTGTTAAGGAATAACAAACAAACAATTTACCGTTTACAAACTTCTCTTGATTATCCTTAACAAAGTTCTTCATAGTATTAACATTTTTTTCTTGAATGTCTTTAGACAAATTCATATCTTTCATATATTCATATGCAGATACTTCGCCGTCAGCGTTATTAAATAATATATCTGTCATATAGTTTGGCATGATATTATTTTTAATTAACGTACACATCCAGAATAACATGTTCCGTAAGAATGCATTTTTAGCATAATTATAATCGGTCATACAACCTTTCATATATGCCATCGTCTCGCTATAATCAGAAGTCTGGTAATACGGATCGATAAAATAATAATGATCGGAATCTAAGAATGTATATTTTTTATCGGTAAATTTTTTCTTACGAGCCGCAAAGTCTACATTCATTAAATTTAATAATGGATTAGATTTAAATTCTTCTTCGGTAAAACATGGTATACCAAAGACGCCCATCTCAACAATAGAGCCATAACGCCAAAAATCTTTATCTTTGTCAGGATCATAACTTAATTTAGCTTGTTCATACAAATATTTTGTCGAACGTAAGTTAAATTTATTTTCTTTAAAATAATCTTTTTTAGGTTGAATGTTTTCTTTAACAGATTCATTAGCTATTACTCTATCATTTTTAGCTGTATTGTTATTAGATTTATTAGCAAATTTAATAAATTCTTTAGCTATTTCTTGTTGTTTTTCAGTACTTAAATCACTATCGACACCAGATAAAACTGCAGCCGCTACAAATTTATTTAACGTACTGTTAATTTTATCTTGCCAATCAGAAAATGTACTTTGTTGAACAGATTTAGTTTCGACAATTAAGTTATAAAAATGTTGAAGTAATACTTTATCTTGATCTTTTTCTTCGATAGCAATCGTGCTTAAGAATTTTAACGCATCGTCAGCTATTTTCATAAACGTATCGACAGAATCGACAAGTACAGATTTTAATGCATTTTCAGATACTTTTGCATTATTTTCTTTTCGCTTTTCTTGATCTTTTTCAGCCTTATCGTATTCTTCTTTATTTTCTTTATAAACTCTAGAATTTTTATCGACCTGTGTTCTCGGATCAATTATCGTAGCACCAGGACCTGTAGCTGTTTTAATAGCTTGCTTAGTTTCTTCCTTACCAGTTTCATTCCAATCAGCATCGTCTTTTAAATGATAATACATCCAAGAATAATATGGTTCCATAAACGATACGGAAGCATTTTTTCCGATTTTCCATTGACCAGTGTTTACACCATGCTTAACGAGTTTTAAACGAATATCGTTTTCTTCTTTTTTAAGATCATTAATCTTTTGAGTCGTTAAATCCCATTCTTTTTTATCGAGCGCTAACGCTAATCCACCATTCGATGCAATTGTCATACCGCCAGATCGTGAGTATTCGACACCGCGTCCTGTATCGTCAACAGCTGTCATCTCGACAGTTTTATCCAAAGGCTTACCATTTTCATCGGCTTCTTTGTATAATTGTAGAAGCTTACTATCCATAAGAATTATATCTCTTAATAGTTCAGAGAATAATGTCTCGTGATAACAAAAATAAAAATCCGGATCGACGAATACTTGATTACCTGGATTTTTATAACGGATAAATTCAAAACCCATTTCGCCAAGTTCTTTAATCGTTGGCAATTGTAAATCAGGATATAATTCAGCTTTCGATAAATTAGCATCGATATCAAAATAACTAAGAGCAGCTTGTGTAGCTTTTTGAGCCGTTGCTAAATTAGATGCATAATTTTCGACAGAGAATTGTTTGTATATAGCAAATCGATTTCTTAACGTCCTATCTGTTTGACGTAACGATACTTTAATTTGGAATAATCCTGGATAATTCGAAACAGTCGAAATAGCAACTTGTTCGACAATTACTTCGTATACACCTATTAATTTAGTAAATTCAGATTCGATTCTAAATGGATACGAAGGTAATGCATTAGGATATTTCTTTTTAAAATAAGAAATAATCTTAGGAATCTTATCAAATGCATCGACAGTAGCTTGATCATATGTCATAACAGAAAATGTTAACGTTGCATCTTGACCACCCATATATTGAGGAGCTTGTCCTCGATGAGTATCGACAGACATATTAGCATATGTATTAGAAAAATTAGCTGTTAACCCTTGAACTAATATATCTTTTAAATATAATCGATAATCGATAGATGTTAATCGTTCGAATTCAGAATCTTCATATTCTTCATATTGTTGTTCGTTACCAGACAATGCATTATATGTATCGTCATTAGTACCAAGTCGACTAAACTGAGAAGCACAATATTCTAAGAATTTAGAATCCGTATCATATGGATAATAATCTAAAGATAATTTACCATCATTTTCTTTAACGATAAGACTTAAAGAGAATTCTTCGTTTTTAAAAATACTATTATATATGTCTGTATCGATAGGATGTCCATTATTTAAATTCTGAACATTTTCTGCCATATTAGAAGAGCCATTATTAGTTAATGTCGAAGCAAATTGTTGACGTAACAATAATGAATCTTCTAATGAATTATATTGTGTCGTCGGTTTAATATGAATAATTAAACGAACACTATTCGGATTATTTAAATCGACAATTGGCTTAGCTTCTCCACCTGACAATATAAAACTACCAGCATTTTTTAATTTATTTATAATATCTAAATTAGGTTCGACAATGTCATAATAAGCTTGAATATTAAATTGATTTAAATATTTAGTAAGTTTATTACCAGCTTCTGATAAGAATTCATATTTCGATGTCTTATTAGAAGAAAAATTCTTAATTTCGTTTGCAAAGTATTTACCTTTTAACGTAGTAAATACTCTATTCGCTTCGCTAAATAATGCTTTATCGGCAGGAGATGGACGATACGCATTCGGTGTTTTCTTATTAGTTTTAGTATATGTTTGACGAAGTTTTTCTAATTTAATTAGTTTAGCTTCGTCCGGCACATAAAAATCGATTCTAGGATTTAATGTGTCGACAGGCATTAATGCCGATCGATTAGCAAACAATGTTCGCTTCATAAAATCCTTAGAGAATATCGGATATTCTTTACTATGTAATTCGTTACCTAATAGCAATGGACGTTGATAATACCAACGTAACAAATCGTAGTTAATTGTCTTCGAAAAATAATTACGATATTTTACGACTTCACCGCCTTCAATTTCTCTATGTTTAGGAACTTGAGGCATAAAAGCCTGATAATCAAATTCTCTTAAAAGTAATGTTACTTTTAATAACTTAGGATAATTTGGTACTGTTGCTACCGATATAGCTTCAAAACATACGGCATCGATATCGAGTGTTTCATTAATATACTTATTTTCAATAGGCATATATGGAACAAAATGGAATTCAGATAATAAAGATCGAAATCCATTCATATAATACGTAATTTTTTTCTTCTTATCAGAAGTGTTAGTTTCGACAGTAACAGGTTGTCCATTAATACCACGATCTTCATTAAAATATAATTCTAGTTGAAGTAATCGATCTGGTTTAGTATTCTCTATGTTAGCCGAGCCTTTTGCCCGCATCAACGGAATATTCTGAGAATTAGATTGTGTAACGACATTAATCGATATTGGCGGTACAAATAATGTTACGTCGCCTAACGTGCATGTCCAATCAGAAATAGACGTTAATCCTTGCGTAATATTTTGTGTGCCGAATGCTTTATTCTGAATCTCATGACGTTTATCTAATTGATTTGTTACATTCCATACAGCATCGGCCCATACTTTACTATCAAATTCATAAGACCATGGTTTTAAATTAGGATTTGTAAAATCAGAATATTTTAAAATCGAAACATGATTATTCTTAGAAATAATATACTTATTTAAATTAATCCAGCTTTCGCCTTGCTTAACATAAATAACAGCAAGATTACGACGATAATGTTCGAGACCGTACATGTTGATACCAGTTTCTTCAAATATTGTAGGGTCTTGGAAACTTAATAATCGTTGATTAATAGTATTGACATAGTTAGCTATTAAAGAGTCTCCTGGAAAACTTATAAAGTTTTTAGGATATGACGTAGTTTGATCTTGTTTAGACGATCCATTAATATCGATAACAGCACGAACTTCTTTTGCTGTTTTAATCATATGAACAACTTCGTTAGCTGCAGCATATGCTGTTTCTAATAAAGAAAATTCTGTACCATCAGCTGATAAACCAAAAACTGGAACACGTCCATTTATTTTCTTAGTATCATCGTATGGATATAATCCACCAAAACGTTTTGTCGTTAGTTTTTCATTAACCTCGATCCACTTATTATCGAATTCTGCAATTTGAGCAATTGTACATTCATCAGAATCTAAATTGCGTTCCCATTTATTGCCAAATCCAACTGTGCTAACATCATGTGCCTTCGTGACAAATGCATTATATTTATTAATAGCTTCACCATATGTAGTTTTAATAACATCGGTAGCATATATAACAGACCAGTGATATACTTCTGGAGCGTCATAAAATAAAAAACGAAAACCCATGTCATAATCAAGACTATAGTTTTCATCTTTTACATTATTAATATCGTAGATATCTTCAGAATTAGTTTTTTCTTGTGCAAGCCATGCTCGCATATTTTGTTGACCTTTAGTTAAAAAGGCTAATAATTCGGGATCTTTTACATTAGCTTTTCGTAAATCGGCATATAATGTATCGCCATCGACAAAGCCAGCATGCAAATCTTCTTCTTTAATTCGAAAAGCAGAAGGAGGAAGGCTGACCATAGCCAGCCCTCTTACTTTATCGACACCGACATTTTCTAACGGCGGATCTTCACGATAGAAAACTGCCGCATCTAAATCACTTCCCATTTTTTTGGCAAGTTCTTCATATATGCGAGTATCGATAGCACCTGCTTCAAAATCAGAAACTTCTGGAAGGCTCATTTGAGTATCTTTTATGATATCATTTAATTGTTCAACTGAACCTTTTTTAGGTTCTTTAGGTTTTTTAGCATCATCCATGACTTCTTTCGTTGAAGCTGGTTTTTGTTCTTCAGTCTTTTTTTGTTCTTCCGCCATTAGATAATTCCTTTATTAATTATAATTAAAATACGCTATCAAGATAATTAGCAATATCATTAGCATTCATATCTTCATATTGGCTCGTTACTCTTGTCGTAACGGTAGCACTGCCACCGCCAGCAAAAGCAGGAGCATTATTTAAAGCTGCAATAGCAGCTTGAGGATCTTGATTCGTCGAGGTTGCTACATTAATTATATAACCACCATTAGCTTGTCCTTGTTGTGGCATTACTAATCGAGCCGATGTATTAGCTTGTCCCATATTTTGAGATGCTGTATTATCGACATCTGGTACTGGTGATTGTGAACCATATCCAGCAACTAATACAGAACCGGCAGCAACAGCTAAAGCACCGAGAACAGCTTTAGAACGATTTGATTTAATCTTGTCGAGTTTTTTAAATGCACTATTTCTTAACTTAGAAACACGTTCTTCTAAACCTTTGTTCATAACAGCTTCGTTCGTTTGCATATCGGTAATCTTTTGTTCGACTTGATTCATCGGAGCGTTTTCAGTTGCTTCTTGTGCAGCTTGCATAGCTTTTTGTTGTTCTTGCACTTGTTTGATTTGAGCATCGGCATTATCATTTTTTAATGCTCTTGCATCGAACATTCTAAGTTCTCGAACAGCTTGTCCAGACGTCCAACCTTTTTCTTCAGCTGATTGTGCCATATTTTCCATTGTTTTTTGGAACTCAGCTTTTACGCTTTTAGAAACTTGAGCTCTAGCAATAGCTTCCTGTTCTTCTTTAGACAAATGACCATTCTGACCTAAGAATTCCTCACTCTTTATTATATCAGAAACCATGTTTCCATACAATGTCGTATTTTTTTGCATTGACTTAATTGACTCGTTCCAAATTCGTTCATTACCAGTCAATACATCAGACACACGACGAATTGCAGATCCGCCTGTGTCGCCTTTTTGATATTGTAATGCATCTTGAATAGATGAAGGAAGTGATATGATTTGTGATATATAATCTTGACTAGAGTTTTTTGGAGACAAAAATGTTTCATGAATACCTGACATAACATCGGCAACTAATTGTCTGGCATTTGTTGTCCTAGAAATACCTTTTCCGCCTTTTAATGTAACTTGCTCGTTAACTTTTAAATCGTTAACTAATTGTTCTATTCCTTTACCAGAATTATATAATTCACCGGCAGCAGCAGTTAATCTATTTCGTATTATATTATCAGCAATAGTGCCTTGTTCAAATTCTACGTCTTTAGGAGTATATAATTTTAAACGATTTTTTGCTTCGTCTTTTATATTCTGAAGAGTAACATCTAATACGTCACGACGATACTGCATGTCGAATCCTAACATATCGTTTGCCGTAATAGGTGTACCATTACTCATCTTATTCTCAAGAACTTTAGTCAAGTATACTTTATCGCCATCATGGTCGACTTTTGCTAACATATTAAATGCCGTATTTGTTCGTATAGCATTGTCGGCTATCGAAGGATCATAATATACTTTACCAAATGCTATAGACTTAGCATAGTTATGTGGCTGACGGTCAAGCATAACTGTAATGCCTTCTTCACGAATTTGTCTTAATCGCGTAGCTTTTTCTGCTTCTGATAACGAACTATCTAATAAACCTAATTGTTCGAGTTGTTCTTGTCCGACAACAGCAATAACCGGAGTATATCCTTTTTTCTGTAAGTCGGCTACGGTCATACCGTTAATATATTTTCTCGATTGAATAAAATCAGAAGAATCGTCGACACGCATCGATTCCGAGCTAATACGATGTCCAACCGTTATTGCTCTTACAGATTTAGTTAAATCACTGTTAGTTTTTAATGCGTCAGATGTCATATCGTTAACACGTTGTTTAACTTCGGCTAATTTATTTTGAGCTAATCGAGCTTTTTCATAATCGCTAGCATTAATATAATGAAGCATTTCTTCAGTTTGTTTTACGTACGCTGTTTGTGCCGAATTTAATTGTTCGTTGCCATATGTTCTTCCTAAATGGAGATCATAATTAAAATGATATTTACCGTCGTCAGAAACAATATTGCCTTTTAAATGACCGACATTTATAACGTTGCCTTTATCGTCAAATTTAATATCGGCAATATTAATTTTAGTATTTAATTCGTTAAGAGCAGCTTTTTGAATATTGCCATCTTTAGATTTTAATTTTTGGTCAAATTCATCCATCACTGTTGCTTGGCTACCAGCATTACTTGCACCATTACGTTTAGCTAATGCTAATTGTTGTTCATAAGAAGCAACTTCTTTAATATGCTCTTCTGAAGCTATAATATTCTTACTAGCATATTCTTTATTAATAATATCTTCAAGAGATCCTAGTTCGAACGAAAATTTATTAGCTAACTTTTGTTCTTCTTTTCGTTTTAATCGAGAATATCTTGTGTGAGTAAATGCATTGAGAATATCTTCACCAACAGTAGCAATTCCACCACGTTGAACAACTTCATTATAATATTTACTATTCTTATCGAATAATAAGGCAGCATCTTCTACGCTATTAGCGTTTAACATAATACGTTTTAACTGATTAGCACTTACAGAATCTAACGTCGCCACTTGTTCTTGATGCACATAGTTTTTACTAAAAAGTAAAAAACTTATTTTTTCAGCAAATTTATTTTTTTCATTAAGATAATCTTTATCAATTTTTTTAATCTCATCTTCTTTTAAAGCCGACTTAATATCGTTAATAACATGATCCCAGTTCTTACTAACGATATTACCATGTTCATCTTTATAAGTACCAATATCTTTTAAATAATCGGAAAATTCTACTTTACCGTTTTTTAAATTATATTCAAGATTGCTATCGTCTAGAAACTTGAAAGTACCTTTATCTTTTAACGTCTTAGCAACTCTTGATAATACTTCGCCTCGATTAGATTCATCGAGACCTTCGATTAAATCATTCAATACACGATTAGTTAATCTAAATACATCTTTACGTTTAGCTGCTTCAGTAGCACCAGTAGCCGTTGTCCAATCTTTAACACCGAGATATTCACCTAGAGCTTTATCCATAAGATCACGTTCTTCGCGAATAGCTTTTACGCCTTCTTTAAGTGAACCATATTGTTTTAATAATTCTCTACGAAGTTTTGTAATATTAGGTTTATTATCTTTTGTTTCAAATACGTCGGCTAATTTATCATGCCATAAAATCATATTAGATAAGAATTCCCAATCTAATTGTTTTTCTAAAGCTCTTCCAAAACCAGCCTTTTTAAATATCGATGCTAATTTTTTATCGTATTGACCAACTCGAGTATTAAAGCCAGCGGCTGTTAACTTATCGCTTTCGGCAAATAATTTAGCAGCTCGACTACCGACAGGTTTGTAGTCCATCATAACAGTAACACCATCGGTTTTTAACGTTCTGATTAATGCTTCATAATCATAACTAGCGTCGACTGAACCAATTCTATCGAGAGCAGCTTGTACTTCTTCTTTTGTTAATTTACGAGTACCATTATCAGAATAAAAATTTATTTTACCAAACATTTCTGTTTTAGATATTTTAGGCAAATCTCCGTAAGCATTTGATTTAGCAAATATATTAAACTTCTTATTTCGACCAATACTTGTCATTTTTTGCCAATCTTTAAATTGTAGTGTCCCATCTGGGCCTCGATAGATTGGCATATTCTCTTCGAGGAATTCTTTATTTAAAGAATGTTCAGTAAGATTAAAAGACGTACCACCAGACGACGTACTGCTTATATTAAGAGCATCGATTACGCCTGTTCTAATAAGAGCAGAACCTTCGTTTAACGAATCGAATGTATTTAAATCGATCATCGATTTTAAATGATCGATTTCTTCTTTCGTCAATTTACGATTATATGTTCTCTCGATTTTTTGCTTCATCGTTTTAAAGATTTTTTCTTTTTCACCTGCAATAGTTTGACCTTCTTCAAGACGACCATTAATTACGACATTCGTACCGTTAAAAACATATTTACCACCGGTTTCATTATATTTATAATTTAATATATTATGATTTTCTTCATAATTATCTGGTAAACCAGCTTGTCGTAACACAGCTTTAACTTCTTCAGGTACAAGCATCGAAGCATTAGCCATAGATTTATTATAAGAACGAGCTGTATCGTTACGAGCTCTATAATTTATATTTGGCCCCGATGCATTATCTTTTATACCGGCAATTGGCACCGTATTATGTACGGCATTTTTTTGTGTCGCAACTTCTGGAATTAAATCAATACTTTGAGCAAATTCTCTGCCGCTACGATCTATTTGTTCTAATTTATATTCATCTTTACCGATGCGACGCAATTCATGAAACTTACCAGCACTATTAACATCTTGTAATGCATTTTCAATTGGTGTCATACCACTAGAGTCTTTAGCAAAGATTAAACCTTCTAAAGCTCTTCGTGATTCGATGCCGCGATATACATCTTTATCTTTACCATTATTAAATACAGAACCTTTTCCGCTATAACCTTTGTAAATGTATTTTTTAATAAACTCATTTTGGAGAGATTCGTTATCTTGAAAATTAATATGTTCCCAATCATCAGCAATGCCAGAAGCCTTAATATGTTCGTCTGTTAAATAACCAGACTGATATAAAAATTTAAAATCTTCTTTTATACCAGACGTATCTAATTGGAACGAAGAATCTAATACACCGCCATATCCATGCAATAAAGCCGGAGTTTTTCCTTCGATCGGTTCTTTAGAATACGTAATATTTAAATTTTTTTTAAGGCGATTTAATGTTTCGAATAAAGCTTCGACAGGTGATATTTGTCCGAGACCTTTACTATTTTCTAGCATATATTTAACGCTATTTTCTAAATGGTCATATACCGATAAACCTTTAATTCCAATTTGAACAAATTTTTCATTCGATTTAGCGCCTTCGACTACATTTAGCATAGGATTAATAGCAATATTAGTATTACCAAAAGCAAGTACAGGTACACTATCTAAACGTTTTAATAATGGAATATTTCCTGTAATATCACGGAATGTATTCCCCTTACCCATCATTAATCGACCATCTTTAATCAAAATATTTTGTTGATTTTGATGAGCTAAATATTCTAACTGATTAGCAAACGACTTCATATGATCAGAAACTTGATCATATAAATTACCAGCATAGTTATTACGATTAGAGAATATGTCAAAGTCAGTACGTGTAACGTTACCCATTAAATAATTATAAATACTATTAACGGAATCTTCTGGCGTCGAAGATAAAGCTTTTAAATTTTTAATAACGCCAGCACGTAAACGATTGACTAATTCGTCGTTATCTTTAAATAACGAAACATCTTTACTTGGCGTAGAACTTGTTCTAAACATCTCATGATATTTTTGACTATTGCGATATGTATTCATTCGTAATCGTTGTACGTTTCTAAAAACATATTCTGCAAAATCAGGCATATCAGCATTTTGACTTGCTACTAAATTTTCGAAACCTCGAGCCTGTTTGCTTTTAGCGCCGAAAATATTTTTAATTAATATAGAATACCCATTAACATAATCAGAACGAGATACAAAATCATTGCCTGGTTTTATTAATAATCTTTCCATCGTATTCTTAATAGAACCGATAGATTTTTCTGCATTTTCTTGACGAACATCGAATGAAAAAGCACCGCCAGATAAATGCATATCTTTAGATATACCATCTAACATCTTATCAGATATAGATGCCCGATACCCGTATTCTGGATGCAACTCATCATATACTTTATGATATTCTTTAGCTAATAAATTCATAGCGACAGTTTTATGATAATCTTTTACACCAGGCAAAGCAGCTGCTTCTGTTTGAACTATATTAACCATAGACAATACATCTTCATTGTTAATATTATCGATAATTTTTTGAACGCCGGCAACAGAGAACATCTTACTCTTAGGATCATTAGGATCGATACCATAATGTTTTTTAGCAATACCGAATAATTGTTCGGTACGTTTCATAAAGTCATCAGTAATAATACCGCCAGCATCTCCAGCTTTACGAGCCGAAGCAGCTGTCGCAACATCGGTACCGAGTTCTAAAGCATCGCCTAAAATATTAAGGGCCATGCCTCGTTCATTTTCTGCAAAGTTTTTAATTAACGGGCCAGTTACATATGCTTCACGATTAAAAGAACCTGATTCAATTTTATCCCAAGCATTAGCTGATGATTGTCGTTTAACTGATGCAGCCATAACTTTATCCATCGTATCGTCAGGTCTGCCCATAGGAATACCTAATGAATTAGCCGCCGATACAATTTGCTCGAAATTATATGTCGTTTCGCCATACGCCGACGTATTACTTAAGACTCTAAAACTATCGGTTAACGTATCTTCTAATACTTTTTTAGAACCCATAATATATCGAACAGGTCCGCGTCCACTCGCTTCTTCTAATGCAATATAATGAATATCGTCATTACCTTTTAACCCGAGCTCATTAGCATGTTCATAAGCAAAAGCACCGAGCGATGAATCGTTGCGATCAAGTTGTCCGACATATTTTACATTATACGCAGAATTAGTAACGACTGGAGCATTGTTATAAGCAGTAAAAACACCGTCACTATTAACGCGAGCAGAGAATTGCGGGAATTCATATCCGCCGTCTTCGGCTTGTTGGAACATTAAAATACCACGATCACGATTCCATAGTGAAGACATATTAAATATCGTAGCACCAGCACTTACTTTATACTGAATTTTATTTTTCGGAGAATTATTGATTTCTATGGCTCTAGCTACAAATGATCTAAAACCAGGATTTTTCATTAAATTTTCAAATACACCGGTATCTTCGATCGCACTATGAGCAGCATTAACATCAAGACCTAATGCTAAACCAAAACTTGTTTGTTTGTTAGACCAACCAGTAAACTCGCCGATCAATCGTTCTTTAGCAATATCGCTTCCTACAATGTGTTCGCGATAAGCTTCTTTCATCGCTTGAGGATTTAATTGATATGCCGTACGAATTTCTCGATATGGATCATAATGATTAGCCTTATTTAATTTATTAATAGCAAGGCCACGAACTTTTTTATCGATACCAGTATCACGAGCTATTTGTTGCGACGTCATATTAACGTCGAATGTTTTACCATTATAAGTAACTAAAGTCGTGTCTTTATGAATATGATCGACAATTTCTTTAGCTATTAAATGAGTAGCGTCGCCTTCTTTAGCTAATGCATTAATACCGTTTTCAATTAGTTCTTGATACTTTTTAGTATCGGTATAATCTTTATAACCTAATGGAGATAATGCTTCCGGTATACCACCAGAACCATCACGGTAGTTTTTACCGATACGCGCTAACGTATCGGCAACTACTTTTTCACTTCGACTTAATTCTTCACGTTTAAAGTCTGGATTTAAAAATAAATTGCGGTATGCAGTTTCTGCTTTTTTATCAATACCAGAAAACATATTATATGTTTCGCCTTCACGACGAGCCGTATACTGCCACATAATATCTGGTATTTGTTCATTACCGACCTTAATAGACGGTAATGTTTCGATATCGAATATATATGCCTTATCGTCTAATACATATTCTTTATTAGCCATACCGTTAAGGGCAACTGGCAAAGTTGTCGTAGTATTTAAAACTAATTCGGTATGCTTCCGTCTTTCGAGACGAACATTGCTTAATATCGTATTTAACGAAGAAAGCGTATCAAATCCAGCTGTCGTAAATGATCTTTGTTTATATGCCGAATTTATAATAAAACTATCGTAAGCCATTGCTACCTCTTAATTAATTAACTGAAAATTGAAAGTGCTTTTTCTATTTTATAACCTAATACTGCCGTGACATTAGATACAACATCGATGACACCTTCGTCTTGTGTCGGATTAACTTGAATACGTTTATCTGTTAAACCAATACCACTTAATACAGCATTTAAATTCATACGAACTGATAACGGATTACTACCGTCATGAATATTATCTATATTCGGAGCATTTATAACTTCAGGATCTTCATATGAAGAAGAATAAATCCCATAATCGGCATATTGCATACCTTCGTTATAAATAACTTTTGCTTTAATATTATCTAAATTAGAAGACGCATCCCAACCAGCCCATAAAGGATCTGGCAAGTTGTGACGTTCGAAGAATGACTCGTTGGATTCTGTTTCCGTATCTTCTTGATACCAAACAAGTTTTAATGCTTTTGCTAATGATGGCGATACGTTCTTAAGAATTTCTTTACGACGACGTTCATCAGTTACTTTAGCAAATTCTACGAAATATTCTTTTTCCGTATTTGGTAAAGCACGAATAATATCAGAATATTCGCTATCTTTATTTAAAGCATATACGGTAGATTCTGCTACTTGATGAAACATAATAGCTTGTTCAGTATATTTACCGGCTACTAATGTTGTCATATCGTCACTTAAACGACCGAATGTTTTTTGAACCCATTGAGCAATCGGATCGTCGGCAGGTTTGCCAGAAGTAAGAATTGCCGACATCATATCGGTAATACTTACGTCACCATTCATCTCGGCACGAAGAGCTTCTTGATGTTTATATAATTTATCGACATCGACGCTCTCTTCTTTTTTCGCTTTTTCTTTAGCCGCTTCGTATAACGCCATATATTTAATATAACGTAATCGATCGAAGTAATCTTCAGTATCCCAACGTTCTTTTACAGCATCAGGAGTATATACATGAGATTCTTTTCCGAATAATCGAGTTAATGGATTATCTTCACCAACAGCTAAAGCCGTACCGGCAGCAGCAAATGCTATTGCCTGAGAAATACGTCCTAATTTAAATTTACGAGCAGCTTGAATTACATCGACTGCTACTCCAGTTTCTTCACTTAATAGTCTTGCTGGCTTAAGTATATTCATATGCTCAGCATAATCAAGAACAGAATCGAAATTTACATTTCCGACATCTTTCCATAAATCATATACTTTAGAAGAATCCCAGCCCATTCGTCCCCATGCATAAGCAGCATACATAGGATCTTGAAGTGAAGTTACCATCGAATAAATATTACCGATATGTCGACCTACATTAGCAAGTTGATCACGACGAGTCGATGAATTAGTACCGGTAAACGCAAAACGACCTGTAATTTCCCCCGCTAAAGCGGTACCATTAGAATACGTCGCAATTGTTTTTAATATCGTTGTTGAACGCTTACTAATATTTTCTGTTAAAGCACCAGATTCATATCCTTTATAAAAACGCCATAAAGAATCAGAAATTACATCACGCATAAAATCTGTCTTAGCTTGTTCAAATGTCGGATACACAAACGATACTAACATACTATCCCAAGATTGGAATCCTGTGCCATATAGCTGATCAGAACGATATTCTTCGAGCGGGCTATTAACACGCATCAATTGTGAATGAATAATCGGAATAGGTGCATGCGCTACGATTTCGGCAGCTGTCCCGAATAATCTTCCGACTAATCCATAGTTCGCATAAGCACCAGCTGCTGACGTATCTTCCATATCATAATCAGCTAAACCTACTTGCCGTAACGTATCAGAGATATTTTCACCATCTAAAAATACGGCAGCCTTTCTAGGAGCTTGTGGTGCATTAATATCTGGATTACGTTCTTCATCATCGATACGTAACGTTACGTGAGAACCTTCAGTTAACACTTGCTTTAATTGGTTCTTCGACATGTAACCATTATCTTTAAATTTAACACCGGCAATCTGATACAAGTTATCGTCGCCAGCTAATTTAAATTTACCATTTGATAATATCTGTTCAATATGACCATCTAATGCCGTCGTAGTTTTACCTAAGAATTTATAGTCGAAGAAATCATGTTTCTTTCCTTGATGCTTAACCATTTCTTCGGTATCTTTTAATACTTTCTTCGCCTCGTCATTATTCATCATCTTGACGATTTGTTTCCAGTATTTATATTCAGCACTATTCGGAGCAATATCGGCTAATATTTTATATCGATCGATAGCACCATATCCATCAGAAGCAAACTGATCTGGATGCAATTGATTGATAGCTTCGTAGCCTTCACCAGGTAGTCGAGCCTCTCCCATAGGAAGGGCACTGAATGCATCGCCTACCATAAACTTCTGAGGAAGCCATGGATGATCTTCAGTCATCTTATTCATTAATGGATTAACATGTCGACGTCTTGAATATTCTGGTAAAAAACGACGAACAATTTCCATTTGTTCACCGCCGACACCACCGATGCCAGAATCCCAGAATCTCCGAGTGAACGAATTAATGTCGCCAGCGTCGGCAATAAATTTAGATTCATCACGACCGAATATCATAGTTCCAGCATAACCATAAATACCGGTTAACAAACGAGATGTCGTCATTAATTCATCGAGATAACTACGACCACCACTCGAATTCATCAAGTTATTATACATATCGGCATTATCAAGCATTTCTTGAACAGTGCCTTTATTGCTTCGAGTTCTTCTAATCCGTTGTTGAATATACATACCCGAAGCATTTGTATAAGGTGAATTACCTGATTGAATAGCGCTATTCATCGCTGACACGGCAGTACCTGCACCAGGAGATACTGGTTGTAGACTAGCATATGCCGATGCGTCTATCGTGCCATCGCTATTAATATAATTAGAATAATCTTTAGCCGATGCAAACGCTGGAGCTTGTCCAGTATATTCTTGACCTTGACCTTGTACGTATTCAGTATCTGTCGGATGACTAAAAGCTCTGAAATCATATACGCCTAAACGACCATTTTGAAAAATAATATAACGGCTATCTTCATCTTCCGATTGATGAATCTTTTGATTCATTTGGTACATGATAGCTTTAACATCTTTACCAAACCACATACGATCTTCATGATAATGACGTTGTGGTTTAATAATTTCGCCGAGTGTAGGGTTTAATACTAAACTTTGTAACGTACCTTGTTCAAATAATGGTGCTGATAATAAATAAGGGCGATCTTCCATATGCTTTTCTTCTAACCAATATGGGTTAAAAGCATATACTAATGGAGAGAGAGGATTTGTTAATGTCGGAATAGGACTATGTGCCCATTTAGACCAATAGCCACCATATACTGATTTATTGTAATAATCAGATTGTGCTAACTTTAAACTATTGTCTTCCCAATAGGAAATACTTCCGCCTCGAAATTCATTAGTAGAACCCCATACCCAATAACGTCCAGAACGAATTGGATCTTTACCATTTTGATAGTAATCTAATCGTTCGTCATAAGACTGATAAGGACGATAATCGCCACTAATGTATTGAGCAGCCGGATTGGCCATTTTAGCTAATTTAAATACGTCGGTTAAACCTGTCGCATCTGTAAATTTTCTGAACCCTAAATCCATATTGGCTAAACCAATTTGGAAATTTTTATTAATTCCGAATGTATCGTTAGCCCAATCTAATTGAGTTAATGCAATCGATGCTGGTATTACACGTTTAAATAATAAATTATAACTTAGCTGAGCAAAACTTCTCGTATCACCTTCATGAAAACCAAGACTTAATCCAGTTTTAAAATAAGCAGATAAACGTTCGCCAAATATTGGATGTACAAAACCGAGAGCTTGATCTAAGAACCCATTATTTAAACCTTCGTTAAGACGATCTGCCATTTTATATAACAAACTACCGCCAATAGATAAATCAGTCCCATGATATTTTGCAGTCGGGAAATTTAATTTGTAATTAATAAGAGCGCCAGGGCCGAAATGATCAAGATTCGTATTAGAGAACATGCCTCGAAGACCTTGGCCTATACGATTATTAAGACCTTTATAATTTATTTTGTTTAGATCTGATACGATGCCTTTTAGATTAAAACCTTTATTAATAGCTATTAAACGAGAAGAACTTTTTTTAGACTCATAACGAGCTTTATAATCTTTACCAGAACCTAAATAACGATTTAATGTTCGTTGCAATTCAGGATTGCTTATAATTTCATTCTGAATTTTTTTAGCATCTTCTATGCTTAAATCTTTACCGTTTATATCGACATGATTTTCGCTAGTGATTTCGTTTAAATTAGTTCGAATCTTTAACTGTTCAATATTATATCGGTCTCTTAAATTTAATTTAACAGTATCTGGTACATTTAATTTATTAATAAATGCTAATGCTTTATTTCTATCGGCAGGTAAAGATGCCAGTATTTCATTAATAGCAGCTTCGTCAATAGATTCTGATTTGCTTAATTTAGCATATAATGTTTTTTGCGTAATAGATGTCGAGTCATCGATAAGCTTTGGTTTAATAGATCGACCACGAATCGCTGCTGATTGTAATCGTTGAAATTCAGATGACTTAGTGCCTTCTGTCGATATATCTCTTAGAACTCTACGTTTTTCCGATTCTGTTTTAGCATCGATAACGTCGAGCATGTTTTCAATTTTATAACTTAACTCAGGATTATCTTCAGCAGCTTTTAATAGTTCAGAACGTAATTTTTCGTCTAATTTTACTTTTATATCTAACGAATCGATACTTCGTTTAAAACTATGGTTGCGAATACCCATCATCGCTTTTTCTTCAGGGTATCTTGCAACTTCATTCATATCTTTATTTAGATATGTATTATAATTATTACCCCAGACGTCAGACGTACGTTTACGGCTTGTTTCGCCGAAGATTCTTTGCTTACCATTATCGTAATTAACTTTTCCATAATTTGAAAAATCTTTAGATGTTTTAATGACATATGAATCTTCTCGAACAAAACGCATACCGCTTGTATCTAATTCGTGTCGAGTACCGTCAGATTTTAATTCAAATAATCGATTACCAATTCTTTGAACAGTACTATTTTTATCGACTATGCTGTCTAATACACCTTTAAAGTCATATTTATTTAAATATTCGACTTTTAAATTATCGACATTTTTAAAATCAGCAGCATGTGATAACGAATACGGTAATGTTTCACGCCATACATCTTTTGCTTCTCTTACTATTTTATTGATATTAGGAGTATTTAATTTTTGGCCATCGACATAATAACCGTCCTTAGTTGCACTTAATTGACGAATTGTATCGAGAGTATCGGTAATAATATCTTCGTTTTGTGCATATAATCGATCAGATACAGTCTTTCCATCGAGAGAGGCCATCTGACCTTTTTCATGCACGACAAAATCAAACTCAGGATTCCGTGCATCTTGATCTAAAATATTTCCAATCGTATGGTAAGAGATTTCATCATTCTGTTTTTTTAATGCTTCTTTAGCACTTCTATTAATTTCTTGAATAAAATCTTGACGTGCTTCGCGAGCTCTTATAATATTCTCGTCTAACGATTTAAAATCATTAAACGTGTCGAACGTTTGATTAGAAATATTTCGTAGTGCTTGAATTGACTGATCAATTGTATCGTTAAAAGCCGCATCTTTTTCTTCGAGAAAATCATGCCAATGGTTTTCAACTTCGGCAATAAAACCTTCTTGTAGTTTACCAGAATTTTTATCGATGACTGTCGATATAGAACGACTACTAACAAACTCCATAAGAGATTGTACTTGTCCGTCTTGAATACCTTGTGCTTTTAATGCGTCGCCAATATCTCCAAATATTTTAGCTTGATATTGTCGTCCTAGTTCACGCTCTTCCCAGTCAGAAGCATCGTATGCAGCATCGGCTAGATTACGAAATAAACCTATATTGCTTGTATTATTAATAGCAAATTCTTGATCGATTCTTCTAAACTGATCGATATGAGATATACCACGTATTGTTTCACTTATCGATAAACGATTACTACCGTCAGCGCCAATACTAGCAATACGATCAGACATCTTGCCGATAATCGGATCGACTTCTGATAAAAATTTAGCACCTTGTTTAGTTCTAGATAGCAAAAAAGCGGTGCCGACAATAGTGCCGGCGACCGCTGCTGCATCGACTAGATTAGATATACCTTCGACGACAGAATCATTGTCACTGCCATTTTTTAAGTAATCTACCATATATTATCCTTTTAATTATTATTTCTTAATTCTGCAAGTTCTGCTAACGTCATATCGTTAGGATTTTTAGAACCCATTGCCATATCCTTAAATGATTTTTCATCGCCAGTATTTTCAAATGCTTCTGGAAACATACTTGCTAACTGTTCTTCCGACATTTGATTGCGTTTACGTTGTGGACGTTTTAGCGTCGTTTTCTTTTTTGGAACTGGCTTATTATCTTTAGCCGGAGTATTAATTTCTCGTAGACGATCGAATTCAGCTTTTTCTTCGTTATAGAAACGAGGATCTTCTGGTTTCAACGTAATATCGCTACCTTGTGTTAAAATCTTTTCGATATCGAGAGGTGGCTTACCTTGAATTGTTCGAAGAATCCATTCACTTCTAATAAGAAAATCAGTCGTACGTAACATATTCCAATTATCGATATCTTCGATATCGTATTCAGGAAATGCTTCATGAATGATACAAGAAATTTGACGATCGACATTTTGCATTTTTTTAGCAGCTGCTGCAAATAACATCTTGCGTCCTTTTTCGCTCATAAAAGAAGCTTCCAAAATCTTATCGGCAATATCAGAAACAACACCTGCTGGCATTTTTTCTATATTAATATTTTCAGGATATACGATACAAGTTTTACATATAATATCTTCACGTTCCATATCCATCATATTAGGATCCTCGAATAGATCATAATATTGAGCTCTCGTTAACGGAATATAAATAATCGGAAACTCATAAGAGGAATAAGTGAAGATATGCTTATAATAATTTTTCAACTGATCGTAAATAATATCGAAACGTTCTTCCATTATAATTCCACCATCGGAGAAGCAGTAAACCCGGAAATTTGTAAAATTCTATCAGATACTAATGGTACAAAGCCTACATAATTATCGATTAAATAATTAATACGATCAGCAGATGGGAACGGAATGAAATATTTAACTAAATTATAATTACGAGCGTCTTCGATAGCACGTCGTTGATCAAATTCGTCTTCGAGAGAATTAATATATGCTTGTTGATCAGGAGTTAAATTCATCATTAACGGAACTTCTTCACGTTGTACTTTACGAATGATAATCATTTGTTCTCCGTCAAAAGCAAATCGACGACATTGACCAGGATATGCTTCACGAATTTCGTTAGCTTTATCGATCGTTAAATATTCAGTATCGGCTGGATCATATTCATATTCAAGATTAGAATCTTGATTCACAGAATCTGTAGATTCTTTCGGAATTTCGTTTTTTTTTACCGTTTCTTTTATATCGGCTTCAGTCGTTTCTTTAACAGTTAATTCTGGAGCGTCTTGTGTCGTGATTGTTTCATGCATTTGAATTTTTTCACGTTGTTGTTGAAATTTATGTTTCTTTTTATTTTGCATATTAACCGCCTATTTATTAATTACTTTTCGGTCTCTCGATATAAATGTATATTGTTCTAGTATAGGATGACCAGATGAATCGTGTATTGTTTGTACCGACATAATATGACAATCTAATAAGATAACATGAAGAGGTTGACCGATAATATCATCATCCTGTCCATATAAAATATCGATTTCAAATCCTTTACGCCAAATAGCATTATGCTCTGGATTTGTCGTCACGACATTTCCTGCATAATGCGGGGCTATGATTTTATCATAATCGTCTTCAGTTGTCTTATCAGTAACATTAGTTGTCATGTTCTGATAACTATCTATAATAGTTTCAATATACAGCGGAGCCGTAAAATTAATAGTAAACGTTCCTTGTACTAGTCGATTACCTATTGCTAATTCATCGTAAATATAAGAATTATATCCGAACAAAGGCATATCGTGTTGCTGTAAGCCATACGATATATTTTGTATATCAGTTACAAGTTTATCGCCGAACCAAACGTTTGCATCGATCTGAGAAAAATAACGTTTGTATACTGGATTTTTTTTAATATATCCAGACGATGTTCTTGTTATATCTTGTTCGACAACTTTATTCGTATAAGATAATTGACTAGAAAGGTGATTATCATATCGTTTACGTCTCATATTATTATAACAAACCTTTCATTAAATGTCTAATTTATTAGATACAGATATATTCCATGTATTAATACGATAATCAAAACCAATTCTGTTTATCGTAATTAGTCCACAATGCATTGCCGTATCTTTTTCAAATATAGAAATAACTGTATAATCTGCATCGTCATATGTTATATAATCAGCATTATCATTAACTAATTTATAATCATATGTATAATCTTCACCACGTTTAAACTTAACGGCCTGCATGATATATTCTTTATTAGCATCATTAGGCATTATAATCCTATGAGCAGGTTCATCATTATAAACTAATAAATTTTGATTAGAATATGTTTGATTACTAAATCTATATACATTAATATAATGAATTAAATCGAAAAAGTCTTCGTTGAAATTAGACTGTACAAATCGATCGACAACCTTATCAAAATAATTAGATAAAGTTACTTCACTATTGCCAATACAATCAGTAAATAAATAATAATACTTATTAACGTCTTCTTCTTCAAATTCTTCGTATAAGAAATTTAATAATTGTTTTTGAGATATCTTTAATGTTGCCTCTATATAATCATGTTCAATATCTTCATTAATATTAAACAATGTTACTGGAGAAATAATTCTTTTATTAGAATCTATTAAAAAAGAATAATAACAGCCATCATAAATAGAATTACCTTGTACAGGTAAATCGATGATTAAATTATCGACTTTTTTCTTAAATAAAATTTGGTCAGATGTTAACCCTTCGATATCTGTAATACAAAAATATACACCATCTAAATCAGAATATTTATTAGCTCCTTCAATATGAGCCGTGATATATTCTTCGTCGACACCAATTCTTGGTTGCTGTAAATAATGAGCATCGACATTTTTATCTAATAATAAACTAATAGCTAATTGTGTTTCTTCGTCAAATTTATGATAAGCCAATGGTAAATATCGTAATCCATTTAATCGTTTATTAATAGCTTCGACTATTTTATATAATCTATCCCATACTTGTTTAGCCGTATCGATTGTAGGATTTAACGTATAATAACTATTAATTAATTGATTGTTGACAATAATATCTAGTCGATATAAATAATCTCGATCTAAAAAAGACAAGTCGACATCTTCTTTATCGAAGTATATAGTATCTTGGTATTCGTAAAATTTACCAGTAAATTTATATAGTTTAATAGATCCAGATAAGAATCCATTAGCTAATTCAGGGTTCATCAATGCTCGTTGTGAATCATAAATATATAAGCTACTATTATTATCGATATTATTATTAAAATTATTATTATTATTTAATTTGATAGCACCCATTAATAAATAAAAGAAATTTAATTTTTGCTTCTTATCATTTGTAGCTAAATAGGCATAGTACAAAGATTCAACTAAATTTAAACCTCTTTCATTTGAAATATTTTCGGCATAATCAACAATTGTTTGAATGTCTTTAACTTGAATAGATATATCGTTAAGATATTCAATTTGATCGGTCATCGTTTCTGAAAAAATCTCGATGTATTTTTCTTCGGACTTTCCATCAGGACCAGATGTCCATAATCGATACATATTATTTTCTAAATCATCGATAATAATATTAGCATCGTCTAATGTAAAATCTCTTACTTTGGCTCCGTCATCAACATGTAATGTCGTATGACCATTAAAATAATCGTTACAATATAAGGAGACGAAATCTTCGAACTGCCATAAAAATGTAATACTAGATATGTTCAATATGTTCGTCGCCTCCTTTGTTTTCTACATGTGTATCTATAATAACGACATTACCATTTTCATCTAATTTATAATGAGTCGCTTCTTCTTCCTTAACAGTTTTATTACGATTTTTTCTAAAGTTAGAATAGTCAGGAATATCTTCTTTCTTCTCATGACGATCATTTTGTTTCTTTCTAAAATCATCGTATGAAGGTAAATTAGAATTATCTTTCTTAGGATCTAATCTATATTTAGAATAATCAGGAATTTCAGCTTCGTTTTTAGCCTTGCCATTAACTCTAAACTTAGAATAATCAGGAACGTCACGTCTCGATGTATATAAAGACGTTCTAAAGTTATCGTACTCTTTATTAACTTTTAAACGTTTACGTTCTAAGAATCTAACTTTCTTTTGTGTCTTAGATAGCAAGGCCTGCGAAGGATAATATTGTTCGGCTTCTGTTCTAAGATTATAATAATCTTTTTTAAGCTGAGCCATCTTTTCAGATTCTTTTGCTCCCATAAACTGATCGGCTAACTTTTTATATTTTCTATTAAGAGCTTCCATATATGTTTTAAAAGAATAATATCCTTCTTTAGATAATGTTAAGACTGGAATACCATATTGTACTTTAATATTTTGTGTTTTAATCTTAGCATTATTAGTTGTTAACCATGGATTAGAATCGATAATACTTTTTTCATTAAGAGTATAATAATTTTGAGATTCTGTCATATAATCGATATCAGTCGCATAATAATGATATGTATTTTCTGTTAAGATATCGTTAATCGACATAATTTGACCTTCGTCGATAATAGTACAATTATAAACACTAATAGTAGATTGGCGGCCATACTCATTAGCAAATGATAATGTTACGTCAAAATTAGGAAGCTCGTCCATTAAAAAATGTTTATTTTGGTAATTGCCTTTTTTATATACGTCATCCATAATCTCATAGATAACATGTTTATCTAATACGGCAAATACCATCGAACCAGCAATAGTTCTAGGCCCGTCGACATATGTAATCGCATTAACGTCGCCTAATGTTCTTACCGGTGCTTTTTCTTGATGTATACTATAGGAGAATGTTTGCAGGCTCCCAAATACTTTCGAAATAGTTTCTTGACCAGGAATCGTAATATTAATAGAAGCTACAATGTCACATCCACTATAAGAAGTATACGTCCTAGTATACTTTGAGGTTTGAATTACGTCTTTATTGCCTAAAGACAAATCATTTGGCATATTTCACCTTTAAATTATATAATTTCATATATTGTTGAACTCTGTTATTGATCAACGTAATAATGTTTGTTTTAAGTTCAATATTACGCTCATGAATAATATTATAGCATATTTCTTCCATATCTTTCTTAACATCACTAGAATGTTCTCCAGATAATAAAGATTGATTAATGTAATCTTGTAGACCACGATTCAAATACAGAAATATTTGATTAGTATTTTCTTGAGATTTTTTCACGCCTATTGTCTCCTAAGAAAAAAATAAAAGGCGAGGAAAGAATTTCCTCGCCAAATTTATTAGTACTTGTTATCAAGCAAGTATTTATTTTCTACTGGTTGCAAGTAATCTACAGAGCGAGCAATGTAAGTACAAGCTTTATCAGTAGTAGTAGAATCTACAGAGAAGCTAGAAGCTTCGTTCAAAATTTCGCAGCCATAGATAACCATAACTGCGGATTGACCATATTCGTTTGCAAAAGACAAAGTAATGTCAAATGGAGGAATTTCGTCAGAATATTTTGGAGTAGATTGAATAGCTACGTTTTGCGTAACTTTGAATGGGTTAGTAGAAGCTATTTGGCTATTGCTATTATTAGCACCCAAGGAGTTAACTACCATGTTAGTTAATTTTGTGTCCCATTCAGTAATTGTATACGGTTGATAATTAATATCACCACCGATACGTTGGAAGTAAGCTGCTTTTGCAGCACGAACAGCAAGTGCATCAACGAGGGCATCGCGATCAAATAGCGTAAACACTATAGTTCCTGCGATTCCGCGTTTTCCTCTCGAGATAGAACGAGGCTCTGCACTACCGAATGTATAGCGATAATGATTCTCAATAAGCTTTTTATCTTATCCTCTGGAGCTTTCGCTCATTTCCATCGATCAGTCTTTTCTGATCCAGTTTAGCATAAATTTTTACCTTCGTTTAACGTTAAGCAGTGCTAACTCTTACACTGGATAATCTATAATTATCGTAATGCGGCCTCGTGGATGGATTATATCTTTTCACCATCTATGCGTTGCCCCTGACTTAACTTAGTTAAGCCTTCGGTTCGGATTAGCATATACATATAGTACTTAGCCTTCCCGCTTAATTCCGCATTAATAACCTTATCATTTCTGATTAGGACGGCCTATACATTGACCGGAGCTTTTTCACGGTTAATAGAAACTGTAATACCTTGAATTTCAGCAACTACTTCGGAACCGAATGTAGCTACGATATCACAGCCGGAAAAAGTAGTATAACTACGAGTGTATTCAGACGCTGTAGTTACACCAGAGTTATTAGAATAAGCCATGTGTTAAATAATGGGGCGGAGGTTATCCGCCCCCTCCTTCTTTAATTAAAAACTACTAGGTACCAGGTTGACGAATTTGAATGTAGTTATTGATTTGACGAATTTCGTTAAATGGCATAATAGTGTAATTGATATCAATATAAGTATATTGAAGAGCAGTTACATCATTAGCAATTTCGAATAAATAGTCATATAACAATACACCTTTAAGTTTATTCAACTCAGATGTCAAACCTGTTTGGATAGAGTTACGAACGGAGACAGTATTTTGTTTACCAATAAATGGTTCGCAGACACGGCGAATAGCTCGTTCAACAGCGTCGATGATACGAACACTATTAAGGCGAGACAATGCATCGGTAGGATCCGCCATTGTACAACCATCTGTAATTACATAACCACGAGTAAATGTATTCTTAACTGTAACAATACCTTTAGCTGTTAAGTTAGATAATTGAGAAGCTGTTAATTCGAACAATGGAGAAATACCGATTTTTTGGTTCGTAGGAGATTGTTCTACAGGCAATGCGGAAACCATGCCGGCATAAGCTGCAGCACCGTTACCTACATATGCATATGTAGAATTATAAACTGGTACATTGTTTTGGAAGAATGTACAAGAAATAGAACGGCCGATGTCAACAGGAGTGCCGTCGTCATCAATTACGGAACGACCGTTACCACGTTTCAATTCCAAGCTAAGATTTAAATTATTCAAATCTTGGAATTTTTGTTCGACACCAGATAATGTGTAATCAGAAATACGTTCTACACCGATCAAACCATGAGTATGAGCAGTTTTCAATTCTGTATATAAGCAATGTTGAGCCAATTGACGAGCAAAATTATCAGGAGTACGATAAGGAATACGCATAGTATAATCGTAATCGATAGTACGGTCTTTAGCCAAAGTAACTAAATCGACTTTACCGCCGACCAATACAGGTTCTAATACCTCTTCGATAAGAGCATCTTTTTCTACGATACCACTATCAGTTAATTCTACTTTAAAGTTATCGGTAAAGTTTACGTTATCTTTTAAGTCAGAAATAAATTCTGCTACGGTACGATAGTTAAAATCTGTTACAGACATAATAACACGGTTATTAATGCAATCGAAGTTTTCAATATAAGTAACGACTTTATCGTCACGAGAATCTTTATCTGTTAAAATATCGTATTCACCGATAGGAGTGATAGCACCAGCATCGTATTTACCAACACATAATACATCGTTAACAGAAAGTAATACGTATTTAGCATTAGCAGCAGTTGCAGCGGCAGCGGCAGCAGTCGTTGCATAGTATGCAGCAGTCGTTGCATCAGCATCTGTCAACAAACCGTTCATAGCTGTATCGTATTGAAGATCAGCAAGAGATGCGATTTCTTTAAATGTTACAGTATTACCAGTTGCTGGTTCAGCTTCGATGATTTTATCTTTCGTAACGAAGTGTTTGAATTTTTGATGTGGAGAAACAGCATTTTGAAGTTTACCATCGAACGTAATAGATTTTACTTCTTTAGTATCTTCAAAATAGAATGTTTGACCAGCTTGATAAGTTTTATTATCTAAATCCAAAGCTGCTTCATTAGCTACAGAAGGAATAACAGTAAATACTTCATTTTGATAAATATTTTCATCAGTAATTTCTGCAGCATTATCTACTTTAGCAAAGCTAAATTTATAAGCACGTGGAGAATGTTTAGTATCTTTAATATCGACTACAGGAGTTACTTTAAACATTTCGGTATCGACTACAGGAGCACCACCTGCTACAGTATTAACCATAACAGCATCAATAGGGAATGCTTTTAAGAAATCTTTTGGTTTAGGAAGGCGACCGCCAATTACAGTATCGGCACAGATTTGAGCGCCCAATACACGATAAGGCATATCGGCGTTTTGTAATACAGAGTATGCACCTTCACCAATAGATACTACGTATTGTTTATCTTTAACGTCAGATTCTTTTACACGAGGAGTCAAATATTGACCAGTAGAATTTGTACGAGGATAAGCTGTTGCTGTAATAGCAAAGCCAGAACCTAACTTCATGTATTTTTGGAAGTTAGTCATATTAGTATCTTCATAATCGTTATCATCTTCTTCAAATGCTAATGCAGATGCACCAGGAGTACGAAGATAATCATTATGAGTATACATTTTTAAGCCGACAGTTGTGAAGGCTTCGTTCAAATCTTTATCGCTTACAGAGTAAATAGGATATTCAGCATTAACGTCTGTATTAATACGAAGAGTATGGAAATATTTACCAGTAAAAGAACCAAAAGGTTTTGGAGATTTTTTAGATTTGATTACATGAGTACGAACTTCTGTACGACAAGGTACTAAGGAACGTTTACGACCTAAGAAGTATGTACCAGGGAAAATAGAACCAAGAGCTAATTCGTAAGAATCTTTACGAAGTGTAACATCTTGACCTTTTTTATTTACGATAGACAAAGTAACAACGTTATTACGAGGGAAGTTATTGATATAACGAATGACTTCGGAGATAGGAGTATCGGCAGTAAAGCCAGCACCCATAAGACCCAAAGAGATTTCGACTTTAATCATTTCTTCTTCGTTATCGATCATAGCGTTATAACGTTCGTAAGTCGTTGCTTTAGATACAGGTTTATAGATAGTTAAGGTTTCTTGACCTGGAGTATTATCGAAAGTAAAGTATACTTGTTTTGCTTTATTAGACGGGAAGCGAGATTTTACACGGAAACGAAGTGTATCGTCAGAACGTAATTTAAAATCTTTTTGAGCTTCAGAACCACCGATACGGAAACCATACAAAGTACGGCAACCAGCATTATAGGCATCGGCTAATGTAGCTGTTAAGTCTACTTCACGTTTAGTTTCGCGATTATAAGTATCGCCATAAGTATATGTAGCATAAGATGGATCATAAATAGGTACAGGAACACCGTTAGGACCATCGAATGCAGTACCGATACAAAGAACTGCGTCTGTTGTACCGAATTGGCTGTCGTCGTAAAGTTTTTTCTTTACAGAATTAACTTCGACAAACACGCCAGGAAGATCGCGGAGGATTTCCTCTTTGAAAGAGTACGCCATTATTCAACCTCTTAGATTAATAATTATTTATCAAGATTTAATAGACGTTCAATAAGTTTGCGAGTAACAACAAATATCTTGTCTATTCTTAAAATGTAGCGAACACTTCTAACTGAATATTTTTCTCGATATTGAACGTTAGATTCGTCTGTTAAGCGTTGGTCATATAAAAGTTCATTTACACCACGACTTTTAACATAGCCCGTATAGTCATACATAAGTTCTTCAAAATCTTTTAAGACTTTATTAGCCGTTGCATAACTACTAGCGAAGATATCAAATTGAAGTACATATTCGAATGCATGACGATATACTTCAACGCCTTCTTCTTCAATATTTTCTTTAACAGGATATTTATTATCAGGACGATATTCAGGATGACCTGGAGCACGTCTAATAGTATTCTCCATTAATCTCGGTTTAATACTATTAATAGTTTTACCTGAGATAATTTTAAAAAAAATATACGGATTATTAATTGGTTTGTCGCGATCGTTAATCGTAGCCCCTTCGTCTGGGCTCATTTTAACTTGATCTTCATATAACGCTTTTTCGACCAATTTAACGAGCAACTCGATAAATTCATCAAAACTAATGGACTGTTCAGCCCTCAATCGATCGACTCTACGTCGATTATTCATTAGCCTACCGGGAGCATTGACTACTGACAGGCTATCTTTTTTTGCTTTTAATTGATCGACTATAAATCGTTCATCATGAGTAAGTTCGTCTGTCATTATAACCTCTGTTCCGCAGTATATGACTCTGTCGTGAATAAAGGATACAACGTATACCGAAGTATAATGTCGACCCCTAATCCATTTTCTCTTAATTGTTCTTCAACGCTATCAATATGATAGTCGTATAAAACAAATCCTACATTTTGTTTTAATAAGGATTCTAATCGGTCTCTTATCTTTAACAGATAGAACTTCCGATAATTTTTTCCTATATATTCATCGAAATCCATTTCTCTGACCAAGTAATAAATAATACGCATTACCATAACAGATTTATTAGGATTTTCGCTAGATAGGTTAACTAAATTTTCAACTGTTGTACCGACTAATGAACTATTTCTGTAATAGACAACATTAGGAAGCATATCTTTATAATCTAATATAAAGTCGGTGTCCTCATTCGATAAAAGTGGGTACTCGTTGATAGGCGTGGCGGCTAACTTCGCCGCTACAATTATATTACTATATTGAATATATTTTAAATTATTGCCGACTAAAATTATATTATCTAAAAATTTATTCTTATTATGCACAGAAGTAAACTTTTGTACGATAGCATCATAGTAATTATTAAACTCATCGACGTCTTCAAATAAAGAACTATGTTTATCAGTAACGATAATCATACTACGATTTTTATAACAATTACTAGATAATACGTTTAAATAATAATCTGTTAAGTCTTTATTATAACGATCGGTATATCGATCGGAAAACATTATTTTAGTCGGACAAATATATGCAAAATCATAGTCTATTAATTGATTAGCAATATTAAGAAAATCAGATATCGTTCGCATATTAACTAAATAAATGTCGGGAGCGGAATAGTTTTTAGCTAATTTGTATGCCTGATACAAATCTGAGTCTTTACCATATTCTTTCTCGACATCGAACAACGTATTAAACTTTTCAATTTTACATGTCTTATTTGTCGATTCAGAATTACCTATAATTAATAGACTCGTATGTTTATCATCGGATGTCATATTAACCTCCGATCAATGCTTTAAAGTTGTTCATAAAAGCTTCTGGGTTTCGTTTATAATCAACACCATTAGCTTCATAGTATACGCAATCCATAGTATTAGAATACCAATCCATTACGTATGTAACATTAATAATTTTATCTTTAAATACGATTATGTCTCCAGGGAAAACTGGAAATTCATTACGAATATATATATCGTAACCACGCATTAAGAATAATTTATTATCAGCATTATCTGTAGAAAATAATGGCTGAATATGAGCACGTGCTTCACGTATTGAAATTTTTTGTCCAAATCCTAAACAGTTCGGACATAAAGGATCGCCTTCTTTAGCCGTCGGATCCTTACAAGTACAATCGATATTTCGATATGGTTGTACAAGCCATACCGGAACTTCCATTAATTGTATTAATCCATTAATTCGTTCATCTAAATTTTTCATTAAGTTTTCCTCAAAGATTTTAATGAACGTGACAAGTCATCAAACAATGTCGTAGGATATGTATGTAATTTTTGTTTTTCTGTATAAGAGCGTTTACCTGTTCTTGGTTCAGCTCTACCCATAGTAAGATACGTAGGATCGACAATTAATTTTTCAAAAATTTCCATTTCAGCTTTTATCATTTTGATAAGATCTGATAAGGAAGGCGCGCCATTACCACTGGAGCTAGATGAACTAGATCCACCAGATTCTGTCGAGCCAAAACTAATGTTACCGATATGACCCGATATCTTGCCAGATGTCGAAGTCGTAACAGCATGCTTACTTACAAGACTTAGCGTTGCTCTTAATTTACAGAACTGTTGTAAAAGATATGGCAAATCAGCTCTATTTTCATAACCTGGAATTTGATCCAATAGAAACTGTGCAAACCGACTTGCTTCTTTTAATGCGTATAATACTTCTGTATCACTAGCATCAAATACATCGATTAGATAATTCACATCGCCGAGCGTATAAAAATTACTAATTTGTTCTGATGCTACCGTATAGACTTTATACTTTAATACTTTTTTACCGTCGACAGATTCAAGTTTTTTAATTCTGATCTCATATAAAGAATCAGGTTTAACACCACCGACTGGTCTTAGTTCTAAACGATTACCAAATATCGTATACTCAAAAGGTTCTGCCATTAGAAATCCTTTCTGATGATTTCGATATTTTGTAAAATACCTTCATCTTTAATTTCAGCATTAAATTCAAATACGAAAGCATCGTTAGTACCTTGTTGCGGACGTCTTGTTACTTCGAGTGCACTAATAATAACAGGAGCAATATTAGTACCGGCCGGAGTTTCATCGACTACGACACCCGGGCTGCCGCTATCATTAGCTCTAGTAATAATAGTACCGTCAGCTAATTTAATAGTTGTCGCAGAATTACCATTGCCATCTTTCATAATTCGTTCGATGGCTGCTTCAGATAATGACGTAGCTGTATTATTATTAGCCGTTACTTCAGGAGATAACCCTAATCCAGTAGCATTATTAACTTCGTCGGCAGACATTGTGCCTGGAGAAGTTGGATTCGTATCCAAGTTGACTTTATTATTGTGCATGTTCCGTTTGTAATTATACGGAGCCCAAATAGATACTGGATTTATTTTATGAGGATCTTTTTCTGATTTTTCTAAACGATCAAGAACACGATCTTTTCCATCGTAAGTAAAAGTAGCTATATCAGACCATGCTCCGAATTCGCCATCTTTTTCGACACGAATACGAATATAATATTGTTTGGCATCTTTTAATTGAGGGAAACTGATACGTTGTTTATTTAATATTACAGTATCGATTTCACAAGGATCGAAGTTTTTATTTTCAGAAATTTGCAATCGATATTCTAATACAGGTTTACGTCTTTTATCTCGTAAAATTTCTTGCCATTCACATATAAAAGATCCATCGATAAGCTCATGATTTGCCGGACTAATAATGCGGACATTAGAATATATGTTACTATTGAAATATACGTGGCGAATTAAACTAGATTGTAATGGAGTGCCAACAATATCTTTAATAGTTTTATTAATATCGAGACGATATTCTTCATTAGGTTCTACATTGTCTAATACTGTAATAACAACAGTCTTCTTAGACGTACGATATTTTAATCGATAAATCTTTTGAGATTCTGCATGAACCATTGCGATTGTATCGCTGTCAACTGTATCGGGATCAACATTACTAGTAAAGAAAAGTTTAATTTGCTTTTCAATAGGATTTACGGCCATGTCGACCAAAGCAAATTCTTTAAACATAATCTTCCTTCTTATTTACTAGCTTTTTTACGACCACGAGTTTTTTTAGGTTTATCTTCAGTTGTGGCTTCATCTTCCACTTCTTCTGTAGATTCTTCTTCCACAGTTTCTTCTGCAACGTCCTTCGCCTCTGTTTCTTCAGGAACTACTTCAGCTTTAGGTGTTTCTTCAGGTTTTACTTTTTCAGTTTTAGTTTCAGGTACTACTTGCAACCCTTCTTGCCCTTTTTCTTGTAAGCCATTTGTATTCTCCTTGTTAACTTTTTCTAAGTTTTCTTTAGCTTCAGCTAATGCAGCGTCTAAATCAAATTCTAATTCTTTAGAACGAGTAGCAGTTTTTTCAGCAACGTCTTCAGGACGAATTAAACCAGATGCCACCATATCATAATTTGAAGACGGAATAAAACGTTTAGTCGCCTTAGAATAATTAGCATTTTCTGCCGGAAGCATACCATTAACTAAAATTAATCGACCTACTTTTACAGAGCGACGAATATTTTTAAGATCCATATCGTCATAAATTCGACCATATGGCGCTTTACGTGTTAAACGTAGACGAGTTAATTTATCGAAATAACCGATTTCACCATGACCTAATTTTACGATAGCGATCGGTTCTTTTAATTTAGTCATCAAAATACCTCTATATATTAAAAAAAGGGGAGCCCGAAAGCTCCCCTAATTACTCATTCAATTAACAGAATGTATAAGAATATTATTCTTGGATACGAACTGCAGTTGGACGAGGGAAGGAAGGCATAGCGGAAATGTTTTTAGCCACTGCGATACCTTTACCATTATCCATGATACCAACGCCATAGCGTTCTTTAGCTTTGATAATACGTACATCAGTTTCAGGGTTAGTCCATTTTTCAATAGACAAATCTTCACGTTGTACGATAGCACCGATGTTGTTACGATCGATAGCATACATATCAAATGTTTTATTTTGTTTATCAAATTTAACACGTGGGCTCAAGATGATATTAACTGGCATAGGCAAGTTGAACATTGCTTGAGATTCGTTCAAGATGAATTTTTGAGGTCCCATGTTGTTGGACAAACCAGCAAAACCAGGAGTACCTTGAGTTGTACCAAATGGGTTAACATTCATAGCACCCATAGCACCAAAAGTTAAACCTTGACCTACCATTGCGTTACGAGCAAATACTAACCAGCAAAGTGGATGCATGATAACGTCTGTTGGTGTCTTATCATTTGCCATCAATGCCAAGCACATAGACATGAAGTCTTCGACGGAAAAAGTACCGTTAGGAAGAGAATCTTCGCCAAGACCACTTGTCATAGCATCAGGATTTTGAGCACCCAAAGAGTTATCGAATACTACATGACCATGTTCAGAGAACTCACGAGCACACCATTCGTCTTTATAACGAGCCATTGCACCGCCGATACGGGACAAGTTAGCTTCCATGATATCCCAGTAGGAATCCATGATAACTTCTTCAGACAACGTAACTTTAAGACCGATTTTCTTAGGACGAATTTCGATGGAGTTGTATTGAAGAGTGTTGATTTCTACTGCTTCATCGTTGTAAGCACCAGCTTCGGAAACTTCGTGTGCTTGCAATTCACCGATAATAGGTACGACTACTGTACCGCTTGTTTTATCGGATTGAATTTTTGTGAAGAATGGAGAGATAACAGATTGAGTGTCTTCAGCTTCGATCATACGAGTTTCGATGATGCGAGGAACCAAATCGACAACGTCAGTTGTCATAATTGTTTCTTTAATGCTGAAAGACTTATTGCTAGGTTGTTTGTTCATACGAGCAACAACGTCTTCGAGAATATCATATTTTCTCAAAGATTCTTGCATTTTTTCAGGGGACCAACCAGCTTCTTGACCAGCTTTAGTCACTTCAGCGCGTTGTTCTTTAAGAGAATTAACAAATTCTTTCATTTCGATTTTCATTATATTTTAAAGCTCCTATTATTTTTGCAACAATACTTTAACAGAACCTACACAGCCTGCCCAATCCATGAATGTAGGCACGCCAGCAAGACCTTGACGGGAATAAGATACTTTTACTTCCGCTTCTTCTTTAGGAGCAGCTTTAATAATTGCATCGGCTTGTGCACGGTCGATAACACGCAAGCGGATCAAACCATTAACTTCATTAAAGTATACTACTTCGAATGCATTAGCAATAACAGCACCTTTTACTACTGGAGTATAAGCAGAGTTATTAATAGAAATTTGTACAGAACCTTGTTCGATGAAACGTTCTGGAATTTGATAGTTGAAATCAAGATATTCTTGAGTAGGAGCAGCTAGATGCATTACGCCAACTTTAACGTCTTTGATAGCAGTCGTAGCTACGTTGCGACCATCTGTTAAACCAGGAATACCGATATACTCATAACGAGCACCCATACGAGAATCGTATACGTCCAATTTATTATTGGAAGCAGTCATATTCAAGTCATGGTCAGAATACAAAGAATTGAATTCATAGTTTTCGATACCACGGAAATATGCAGAACCATCGACTAAATCTTCGCCACGACGATATGTACGGCCATAACCATCTTCAGCGTATTGAGCCAATTGTTCTTGATCTTCGATAGCCCATTTCATCCATTTTGTAGAACCTTCAGGAACTAAATTAGGATTTACTTCGTGTACTTGACCGATAATTTGTTGACGTTCAAATTCGATTTCAGGAGCTTGCATAGTTGCCAAAGCAGCTTCATCAGATAATGGAGATTTTACGATACGACCATTTTCGTCAGATTTTACGAAATCGCCAGGTAAGAATGTACCGTAAGCAGAACCCCAAGGATTTTGTTCAGCTTCATCTTTAAACAAGAAATGAGGCAATTCTACCATTACGTCAGTTTTAATAGCGCCAGGAGTCATACCGTTCCAAGCATTTTCGTCACGAGTATATTCGTTACGCATTAAAATACCGATAGGAACGTTACCGTTACGATGGTCCATAAGTTTTTTACCAGCTTTAGTTAACAAGCCAGAAGTTTTATCTTTATCAAGACCAGCAGCAGTAGCGATTGCTTTAGCACCGCCATTAGCAAATGGTTTATAGTGATCTGCAGTATAAGCAGCCGCATCGACTGGAATCCAATCAACATCAGCGTTCATCATAGGTTTGCCAGAAGCTTTACCAGATACGATACCAGCAGCACCATATACATCGGCAGCTGTACGCAAACGTACAGGACAGCCACCATTAGCAAGTGTCAATACGTTTAAGAATTTTTCAGGATTTTCTTTAGCAGCTTTAACATCGCGGTCAACAGCTACGATACGACCTTTTGGAATTACGACTTGGTTATACATTTCTGCATAGTTGTAGCGGAATGCTACAGGAAGACGATCATCCAACCAATAAGCGATATTGGAAGTGTCGTGGTTAGTTGTATTTAAACGTACTTGAGTACGTGTTACACGGCGGTCATCGTTATTGAACTGTTTGAAGCCCATGCCTTTGAATACTTTACCATCAGCACCGCCAGTGAAATAATTAGCACCTTTACCAGGATTGTAATTTGCCATTTAAAATTTATCTCCTATTATTTATAGAAAGCGTTAAATACGTCAGTAATAGATTTAAGTTGTTGAGCAGCTTCTTTTACTTGAACTTCAGTAGATTTATTATTCTTAGCATTAGGATCTGTAACCGTAGAGTTTGCCAAATCTAATGTTTTGATTTTATCTTCGAAAGATTCTTTAACGGAAGCAATTTCAGACTTAACTTTTTCTTCGCTTTCAGTTTTAAATGTATCGAAGCCTGCTTTAACTTCTTGAACAGATTTAAGAGCTTCTTCTAATTTTTCTTTACCTTCGATTAAGGAAGCAGTTTCTTTACGAGCTTCAGATTTATAAGCTAATAAATCGTCGGCAAGATTAGAAACTTTTGCAGTAAGAGCTTCGTTAGATTTAATAAGTTCAGCGATCTGACCTTTTAATTCTTCGATCTCTGTTTTTTCTTCACCTTTAATCTCTGGAGTTTCTTCGACTTCAGGAGTTTTAGTTTCAGGAACTTCAACTTCTGTAGCAGTTTCTTTACCTTCGACTTCAGTTTTAACTTCAGTTTCGGGAACTTTTAATTTTTCTTTATCCATAGATTCGTTAGCACGAATATTCGTACCGGTTTCTCCTTGTTGCGGAATACTTAAATTAGAAGGAGTACTACTTTGTTGTTCGTACTCCCCATCATCATATACTTTAATATTCTTTGCATATTTATCAGAAGGAACTATAACGTAAGACAATTCAATTGGGCTCATTGAAAAGAAATCCCAACAACATGTTTGTCCGTCATAACTCTCTCCTCTGACATGTTCACACGGACCTTCGTTGAGATCTTGTCCACAAATAGAACAACGAACGTCGTGTCCAGTCATACCAATGCTTACAGTCGATAATAGTCCAGACTTGATATCTTTTTGAGCTTTTTCGTCGAGGATTTCAGCCGTAATAAATAAAGCTTTAGAGCCGACGAGTCGTTCGCTATCACCAAGTCTTGCATCGATCGCACGACCGATGATTTGGCCGTCTTGATCATTATGATGCATAATGATTGGAATATTATAAGGATGTGTCCACTCAGATAAGGAATCTTCTAGACCTTGATAAGAATAACGAGTACTGTTTCTCGTAACATAAGGATACGCATGAACAGCTTCGATTTCGACAATTAATTTATTATCGGAATCATCAGAATAACTCGACTGACCAATAGGTCTGATAACAGACTCTTTTATCGTGACGTTTTCACTTGTAGGAGAAAAACCAATATATTCACGGAAGTCCATTATTTATCCTTTCATGATTGGTTTTATGCCGCACGTACAGTACGGGCTATAAGCTGGAATATCTTCGATAGAAATTCTATCAATGTTAAAATGGGTCATGCGTCCATTTTGATGTTCACTGTCGTTAAATTGAATATCGATTGCTTTTATACCATCTTGTTTGCATTGTTGTACGTATCCGTACCAGTATGCTTTGCGAGAGATATAATCACATAAAAAACGAAGGCGATATTCATTTTTACTTAGAATGCTATCGATGTATATTTTATCTTTATTATTTTTGACCGCAAATTGAATGTCCTGCATTATCTTACTTATTTTTTTGACGAATAATCGTCAATCACATCGATGTTCGGAGTGATCTTGTCTTTATTAGTTTTGTTGTTCGCTTTAGAATGGTCGACACCTTGTTTAGCAAAATCTAAAGCATACTCATGAAGAGCTTCTCTAAATTTATCGTCTTCAATAGCGTCGCCATCTGTGAGTATATTACTGAGGTCTTTGTAGAGTTTATCAACTTTACTAAAGTTTTTTGAATAATCGTCTAAATTTTGTTGAGTATTTAAAGATTCTTTAGCTTTAATACTATATTTATCTGTATTTTGATTTGTCGGATTAGCATCGTTAGAGAAGTAATCGTTAGGACCAGAGGATGCTTGTTTACCGTTAAACTTACGATTATCTAATCCATCGTCGTTCGAAGATTGAGCTTGTTGCATATTTAATGCAGCCGTAGCTTTTGCCGTCTTAATAGCAGCATTAGCTTGAGCATCGACAAGATCGAGTTTACCTTTTTGAGTAATTTTAAAGGCATACATATCTTCTTCAGATAATTCATTACTAAGGCCAAGTTCACGACGAGCTTCGTCCAAGTCGATAACATTCCCTTGATATTTTTGAATGGTATTAGATTCGAGCTTAATTTTAGTGTCGATCGATACTTCATTAAATGCAAACGATACATAATCGTCTTTATTCAATAAAGGATTAAAGCCACCTTCTAATAATAGTTCTGTAAATAGATATTTTTCGATAAAATTAGTAATTACGTTTTGGAATGCTCTTACTTCATCATGCATTAATGCTTCGGTGTTATCAGCAGAAGACTGACCACCGCCGCGACCCATCGAAGATTTAGATGCATTTAATGCAGAGAATACTCGAAGTTCTAAATACTCTAAAAATTTTAAAAGTTGATTGGCTTGCATATTAGGCGTAATAGCTTCGATCGCCGTACGTTCGTTCGTAACGATAAATCCATCGTTCGGCATCTCTTGGAATGCATCGCGAGCATCGTTAATTTCTTTTTGCGTAGCATATTGACCTTCGGCTGTATTACCTACTTTTATATGCAAAACAGGGATGGCAAAGCGATATAATATCGTCATTACCAGCCCTTCAGCTTTTCGGAGCATAGTTACATCTTCTAATGCCGAATAAATTCGGGATGTACCATAGTCCGCATTATTCATTTTGTCGATGTATAGATGAATTACATCGTTTGGAGAATACTCCTCTTGATTAATTACATATGCATCGATAGCACCTGCATCGTTACGACGAATCGTTACCGATGCTGGATCAGCTAAAAATAAACCTGAAATTGCTCCACCGCTAAAAATCTTTTCAGCTTTAAGACCAAATTTCTCAGTATTATTATCTCTAGTTTTTATTATATACGAATTTGAGTAAGTATACAAGTCTCTAGCAATAGAAGTTATTAATGTATAGAACGGAATCTTAGTTCTAAATTCAATAACCTTAATTCTGTCATTAACATAATTAGCAGCATCTTCGTTTTTAGATTTAATTTGATACCCAGCTTTAGTAATAAGTTGAGAAAATTTTCTAACGGCTACAGCTAAATAAGAATCTGTTAAGACAGCATTTTTTATTTGAGCTAAATCGTAAGAGCGTGCACCGGGATTTTGTGCATTGGCATTTCGATATTCGCCAAGTGTTACTGGCTTAGCTTTTAATGCCGACTGAAAATCTCCGGTCACTTTCTTATTAGTATCTAGCTTTTTTGTCGTTACTTTTTCGAAAAAATTAGTTAGACCCATTTATTTTCCTTGTACAAAATATATTAATATGAATTTATTATATCATACTAATATTACTTTGCAAAATTATTATAAATATTTTGAGCATACCCAACACGTTTGCTATGAGCTACTTCTGGTATACTTTCACGCCCATCACCATCTTGATACTCAAAATTACCAGTAAAACAACTTACGGCTTGTTCGATAGTTTTACCGTTCATATGTTCTGGCTTAGCTCCTGTATGAGTATTCATAATTTCATACTTAATCGTAGCTAACTGTGCTTCGAGATCGCTAGGTTGTTTACCAAGTTGAGAAGCGATACGTGATAATAATCCTTGACGTTCTGCATCGGTCCATTGAACTAAACCATAACCAACGCCAGGAGTCATAGAACCAGAACCATCTTCGGTAATGCCTAAACTAAATTGAGATTCTTGTTGAATATTACCCATGATACCGGCAATCGCATTATTGTCGTAGCCCATATCCTTAAAGAAATTCCACATCTTTTGAACTTTGTCATTACCTTTAAGATTAACAGCATCGACAGTACCGTTTCCACCGCTACTAGAAGTAGATCCAGCACCAGGTTTAAGATTACCATAATTACCTGTTGATGATAAACCGTTAGCGCCAATCTTACCAGCTTCAGGAGCTAATGTATTTAAATAGAATATAGGATCAGGTGTCGGTGTTTTTTCAAATGGATTAATACCATTATTAATTAATACGCCTTTAGACATAGCATTTTCAGCTGTTAAATTAAATACTTCTTTAGTTAATTCTGCAGACGATACTAATAATTTATTATACTGATAAACGGCGTTCACATATTTTTCGTCATATTTACCACGGTAACTTCTTAACATATCATTTTCATATTGACTTAACATAGTCGGACAATACGATAAGAAATCGTGGTTATAATATTCTTGACGAGTTTGTGCAGCTGCCTCGATAGCTCTCATAAATCGAATAAGCTCATCGGCAGAATATAACTTAGCCATTAACTTTGCTTTTTCTCTTATTAATAGATCGTTACGTACAATACTATCATGAGCTACTTTACATTTTTTACCAGACGTAGTCTTAACAGCTAACGCATCGAAAGCTAATAATAGAATAGTTATATCCTCGGCGCCACATAGTTGCACGGCATTAAACATTTTAGAAAGATAATCTTGAAGATAATCTTTAAGTTTTTCAATCCAATGCTTTTTAACACGAACTAAATTACGTTTCGTCCATCGATATACTAATCGATCTAATTCTTGTGATTTTTCTTGCGGTACATCGACAATCGGAACGTTAGGAAAATCTAAATCACTATCGTCTTTAGGTAACGGTTCAGGATTAACTTTAGGTTCAGGTAAATCTGGTTCTGGTGTCGGCACCGGAATAAATTTATTAGGATCCTCTGGTTCTGGAGGTAATGGTGTCTCAGGATCAGGAGGATCGATTCGTATAATCGTATCGGTCGTAATCGTTACGATCATAGTTTCGATAATAGGTCGAATTGGTATTGGCATAAATGGCAAAAGATCATAGACCATCTTTAAATCTGCCAACAATTCGTCCGTTTCAGATTTTTTTTCTTCGGGTTCTGGATAATATGGTATTGGATCCGGAACTGAAGTTATTTTCTTTTTAAACTGACCATCACTTTCATAGTGTCGTTGAGGTTCTATCGATGGTCTATATAATATCTTTTTATCTTCAGCCATTAAAATAATGTCCTTTTAAACATTCCGCCTAAAGGTTTTCTAGACGTACGTCTATTAAACGAATCGTTAAGCGGAACTTTTTCCCATGCTTCGTCTACTGATTCATATTGTTTCTTTTCGTTAGACCATGGATTTTCTAAATCACGCTTTTCATATAATGGTAATGAATGCCCATTATTAAATGAATAGACGGCTTCGTACGATGCTTTTTTAACTAACTTAGTAAGTTCTGGAAAATGTTCGACGAACGCTAAATAAGCTAAACCTAAAGCATCGACAAAGTGTTCGTTATCACTATTATAAACAGGAACACCTGCCGCCGTAATTTTTTCGACACGATAATCAATTAATTGTTTATATATATGTGCGTCCCAAGGACTCAATATAAGATTACCGCGCTCGATTAATATCGATAATTGATTAACCATAAATGGTTTTAAATGTTTCTTTTCTAAAGTACCAGTAACAGGATCTTGTACGTCGATCTTTTCGGAGAACATCCAGCCCTTAACTTTTTTATCGAGTCCGGTTTCAGGATGCTGCTTACCGTAAATCTTTAAAGATTCCATCTGATATTCCACATTGTTATCCTAGGAGCTTTTTATCTCCTAGTTCTTATAGTTTCCTATAAGGTCGGCATACTTTTTTACAGTTAAATAATACAACTGTATCGCGGCCTCTTGGCAGGATTATATTTTTTCACCTACTATGCTCTGCCCCTGACCTAATTTCATTAGGCCTTCGGTTCGAGTTACCATATTATAAATAACTTAGGCTTCTCGCTTAATTCCGCGATGCTACATATAAATATATGTATTTTTCTTTATATGCGGGCAAATATATTTACCAGATCCCCTATCTATATAAATATAGCTAGGGTTATAAATAGCATTTAAATCAATTATCTTTTTAACAGCTTTATCGAATGTAAATTCAGACGATTCGATTTCTGTTCGATTAATAACTCTAAATTTATTAAATACTTGATCATATTCAAGTATAAGTATAGATGTTGGGGCCTGTGCTTTATCCCATACTTAAAATTACACTGTATTCGCTAGATACAATTCTTAATATTACTATTAAGGTTAGACTATATCATCGACCTAAAATAGGCCGCCTTCCGCTTCGAGCTGCTTAGCTCTACTCCCATTCGGGATAGTCGTTGAACGTTTCTTTAAAAAAAATAAAGATTTCGCTGCTGATTGTCCTTATTAGGATATCCCAGCAATTCAAAAGGTTTGCATTTATTAATTACTTAATAAAGGGACCGGGTTTGATCCACGCCCATACATCTAAATACATTAGGATAAAATGTAGTTCGTCCTTCTGGTAGTATATGTATTTCTTTTACATTACTATCGTCTAACATAGAACGAACAGGTTTATATTTATCTCGATCAAAATAAGCATAATTATCTACTTGCGTAGCTTCTTCGACTTTATCTTTATCGAATACGCCGGCTTCTTCGATACCGAATTCTGCTAAAACTTCGTGGTCATAAGCATTTTTATCGTACGTATTTCTAAATTCTTCTTCCATCGCATCCGACCACATGGGATTATGTTGTGTCGGATGATAGTGCTCATTGAAGCCTAAAGCGCGATTTGTACATATATCGAAAAATTTCGATCTACGACCAGTTGGTGTAGAAGAACATGTCATACCGATGGTATCACGTTCCATACATAACGCATAAATCGTATCGAAGTCGCCTTCGCCAAGATAATCCATTTCCATTTTGTTCATATTGATTCGCTACATCAATACCGTTAATTTAATAACTGCTCAATATTACTATTGAGATCAGACTATATCATCAATGTTACCTGCTTCCATTGCCAATAGCTTGCAATGTACTCCCATTGCGGGATAGTCGTTGAACGTCTCTTATTTAAAAAAATAAGATTTCGCTGCTGATTACCCATAAGGGCGTTTCAGCAATTCAAGTAATTTATACTGGACCAAATGTTAATCCAGTGATATCCACGCTTTGTTACGAATTTAACCGTTTCCGTTAAATCCTTCTAGTATTTTCATACTAGGCCAGACTATATCTTCTTTAATTAAATTAAAGATAACCATTTCCATTTAAGGGATTTTCACCCACCTACTTAGGCCGTACTCCTATTGCTTATTTTTAAAGCGCGAGCCAAGGGATAGTCGTTGAACGTCTCTTATTAAAAAAAATAAGATTTCGCTGCTGATTGTCCTTTCGGAGTTTCCAGCAATTAAGTTATATTCACAGAAGTTAATTCTGTGGACATTAATTTTATACAATTTAATTGTATAAATATACATCGGCGCGCCAGCCCCTTATTGATGCGGCACTCATACCAGATCCGGCACCAGAAGTAAAACCGACTATTTTAGAACCGTTAGAAAATTCTAATAAATGTGGATTAGTTGTCGATCTAGTTACTTCTCGTTTAATAAGTGCAGAGCTATCAATTTTTTGACGGATATTATCGAATATCATTCGAATTTGTGATTGATATGGTGTTACGAACATATGTATAAAGTTTTTACGAGTAAATACATTATATAATGCTTCGACCACCATTGTTTCTGTTTTACCAGTATTATGTGAAATAATATCGTTAGCGATAAAGTTGCGATAGCGTGGCACCGAAACATCATATGTTTGTTGTTCACCTAAATATTCAATCGATACGATTTTATCCCAATATATATCACCATATAGTATATCGGAAATAGTTTCGAATCCTAAAAGCTCAGCAAATTCACGAGCTTCGTTTTTATTTAGAGTTTTAGATTTTAAATATTCTTCGACAGATAATTTATCGAATTTAACTTTTTTAAAATCAGATGGCGATAATTCTTTTGCCGGCAAATACGATAAAAATACTTTATTAAGTTTATCGTTCATAGGCTGATATTTATAAGAATGATATAAAGCGAACATCGACGTATGAGATTTTTTCTTCAACCGTCGATGTGTTTTGTTGTTAACAAAGCCCAAAGAATACTTGTCGTTTTCTTGTCGGAATGTCGTTACGATACCATACCTTAACAATAAATGAGCTAATTGTTTAACAAGCTTTTTACTCTTAGAAATATAAAGCATATTAACAGGGCGCTCTTCTTTTTCATTAAAAGAATCCTGAATTAACTCTGAAATAAATACTGATAAAGCTTCGCGATTTAACGTAAATATTTCTTCGGGTATTTCCTTAATAATAGATTTATCTTTATTAAGTTTGCGAGCCAGAATTTTTAATTCAGTTTCTTCTATACTATTATCACCAAAATAATTTAATTTAACTGGTATAGCTATATTTTCACCGACAGATAATTTAGATAGTTCTGCCCATCCTAATTCTGTTAAGAATGGATGGTTATCAGTGGCGTCGATAGTTCTACCAGACGATGTCATAAGTCTATATACTGGTTTAATACCATTATCATACACTTTAACATGTTGTGCTATTTCGACTTGATAATTATCGTCGAGCGCAAGAACTTCAAACTCTTCTTGAGAATCATATAGTTCTTGTACCGTTTTAATTTTACCAGTCGATGGCATTTGAATTTCGAGATTACCAGTTACGCAACGACGACCGCATCGGAATACTTTACGAAGACTTCGATCACGAAGCATCTCGGCTTGATACCAACGTGGTGTCCATGGAGCATATTTGTCTAAATCAATATTATAAATTTGAACAAATGATTTTGCCCACATAACTGGATCTCGTTTAATAACGACTAATTTACCTTCTTTAGACAACTTAGAATAATCTAAATTAATTAAGTCATCCAACGGCATTTCCATTAGTTCTTTTATACTATAATCTTGTTCTTTTTTCATAATTATTTGTGGAATGCTTTACCTTCGTTACCCATCATAGTTGTTTGTAAACTATATTGAGATTGCTGAGCGATGGCCATTCCTGCCTGTCTCATTGTTGCATACTGCTGGGAATTTACTGGATTAGTCCAAGCAAATGGTCGATATGACTGTTGTGCTTCTTGACGACCTTGAGCAGCTAAATCATTAGCAAGTCCTACTAATTTAGGACCGCCATAATAAGCTGCTTGTAATAACATACCAGGTATAAAACCAAAGCCTAAGTTTAATGTCGCATCAAATGCTGCTTCACCAAATGCCTCACTTTTAGTTTTACCTTCGTCAAGAGCATCGTTATATGTCATCGTAGAAAAAATACCAGTAGCTACAGCATTACCTTTATTTTCCCAAAGCATTTTACTTGCAGTCGATCCTTTACCTTTAATCATAGATCCTGCATACTTAATTGGATTAATCATCTATTAAAGTGTCCCCGGGGTTAACGTATTATTTCTTCTTAACGCAAAATTAATATCACCAGATGCGCCCATATTATCGAATGCATTATTAGGTGTATTACCAGTACTAGAAGATGGTACAGGATTTACTACTGGATTAAGTGTACCTAACGACGCCATATGATTTGTCGACGTTTGATCGATACCGGCTGTTATCGTATTATCGACAGCACCCGCTACAAATAAACCACCGGCTAATGCTCCGCCTTTTGCCGTAAAACCATAACGATTATATGTTTCATAAGCATTAGGATCTTTTACTTTAATTAAATCCTGACGCATATCCTTTAGTGCACCAATTGTACTATTAAATGGACGATATTTATTAAACCCAGCAGTCTCATCAATTTGAGATGTTGCTTCTTCATTAGCTTTAGCTACTTCTGCTTGATTTTTTTGAACTTGATTTTGTGCTACTTGCTGAGTATTATCTGCTTGTTTAACGATATTTGTTTCGCTAGGATTAACAGCTTTAGCTTCTTTAGCTGCTTTTTCAGCAGCATCTTTAGCACGAGCAACTTTACGTTCTTCAGCAAAAGTACTTTTTGGCTTTTCTTTAATTTCATTAGTAACAACTGAAGTTTCAATATCAGCTTCTTTAAAAGCTATTTTATAATTTTCAGCTACTCTATTTAATTCTAGCGTAGGACTATCAGCTTTAGCAACCATTGCTTTAGCTTTACCAAGAGCCCTAGTTATTCTCGATACTGGAGCAGCCATTTATTAAATACCTGGGATACCAATAATATTAAAGTTGCCGTCAGAATCTCGATACAATCCGCCGCCAGATGCTACACGATAAGCTGTCGAACCTAATGTTACGGCAGCGATACCTGTACGAACATGATCGTATTTAGCTTCGTCAAAAAATGAATCTAATTCTTTTTGCAAAGCCCCAGCTTTTTCATGATCAGCAAATTCTTCTACAAAATTTCTTTCTCCGAACTTGTCTATAAAAGCTTTTTTACTTACATCATTCATTGCTGCGAATCGTAATGAATTACCCGTACCCATTCCATAAGCATAACCTTCGGCAGCTCTATTAATAGTTCCCATAGGATTAAAAGTTTCAGTATATTTACCTTGAGGATTTAAAAGTTTTACTAATCCTTCTTGTGCCCAGCTCGAACTTTTAATAGCACCATTCGGCATTTCTGGATTTGCTTTTAAACCATTAATAGCTATATTCTTTGCTGCTTGGAATGATTCGGCAATTTCTTTAACTGTTCCGTTAATCAATCCCATTATTCATTCAACCTCGACTCTTTCTCCGCTTCGATCTGATCTTGTGTAATAAAGAAATCAGGATCGTTAAGCGACGCAAGGAGCGATGCATCATGATCAACATCGTCGATATTATTACGAATTTTGTCTTTACGTGTTGCAGCTAATAAACTAAATACTTCGTCACGTTTTTTAGAAAGTGTCGTATATAATTCAATACCTTTAGACACCATAGGCTGAGTAATTTCTTGACCTGTTTCAGTTATATTAGTTACGACATCGATAACCGGTTCGTAATCACGATTGTTAATATATTGCATTGCTCTAGAAATAAGTAGATCGAGCGTAATTAATTCGTGAACCAATACATTATCAGTATACGACGCAGATTCAAGATTAAATTCTTGTTGATACTGTGCAAATTTGGAAGCTATTAATGTAGTTTCACAAATACACGGTTCGCCTACTTTAACAACACCTGCTTTATGTAACGGATCGTTTTTATAAATACAATTTTCGCCTTTGCATATAATTGGCATACGTGCATATATCGCATGATCTGTTGCTAACATATGCATAGCTTTATTGTAAATCATTTTTCCTTCTTCGGTATAACCCCAAGAATTATAACGATCGACATATTGATCTAGCAGTTTTGTGAGTTCGGCTTCTTTTTTTGATAATTCTTTTTCAGACATAAATAAGCCTCCTTCAACCTTATATATTACAAAGGTTTACGGGCTCTATTAAGTCGTTCGAGAATTTCTTCTTCCGTGATTTCGTTATCTTGCTGTTCTTCTTCGACTTGTGGTAGCGGTTTAGATTTATCTGGTTCAGGAAATCCTTTTGCCTTAACATCTAAATATGCTGCTAATTTATCTGATAAAAATACGTCGACATTGCGTTCCGGATCTTTAGATGTTTCGTAAAAATAAATCAAACCAGTCGTATCGATAGCTTCAAATGCTGCCTTCATAAATTCATAGATATCTTCTTCAATCTGATTATCTAAAGACATATCGGCTTCGTTCCAATGAGGGATACCATCTTGTTCATAGTAAGAAGTAATAACGACTTCATGTGTATCTTTAATGTCATCATCATCATTAGCGATTTCATCTCTATCGTTTAACGTTAATACTTCGTCGTCATCAAATATGTTGTTAGCGCCAAATGTCGGAATATTATATAAATTATATTGACCGTAAGCATCTTTAACAGATTCTAAATACGGGCCCATTTCGCTATCGAGAATAAATTCTTCATCGAAAAATGGTTCGCTTAATTTAAAACGATGCAATCGATCCATAAAGTATAAGATAATATTTAACTTATACATATTAAGATCTTGATAATCTTCGACACACCGTTTACATACTTTTTTTAATTTAGTAATCATTATTCACCTTAACAGAAAAGACAGTATACATTCATACTGTCTTAAAAATATATATTATTTACCTGTACTACCGATACCACCAGTTCTTTCACCATCAGCATCGTCATCGTCTGTAATTAAAAATTTATGAAATACGCCTTGAGCAACGCATTCACCTTTTTTAATATGAACGACATCGTCATTATGAGATAATAAACCTAAAGAAATTTCACCTTCATTAGATTCGTTATTATAGAAGTCATTATCGATAACACCGATACTATTAATCATACGTACGCCGCGCTTAAATGCAGCTGAAGATCGAATATGAAGATATAATACTTCGTCTTCTTCCATTTGCACTTTAATACCAGTTGGCAATACGTATAATTTATTAGGGTATAAATCAACGTCTTCGATAGCAAAAAAATCATACCCTGCAGATTTTTTAGTCTTACGTTTAGGAAGTTTTACTTCGATATTTTTACAACGTGATACTACTTCAAATTTTCTCATACTATTCACCCATTAATTCGTTCAAATCTTTATTAAGTTCACCGACAATACTAGCTAGTTTTAAACAAGCAAATTCTTTAGAGATAATACCATGCTTAGCTAGTAATGCATATGCTTTATAATGATCATAGGTTAAATCAGAACAAAATTGATCGACAATTTCCTGTTCAGACTTATTAAGATCAAGTACTGAATATACAATACTATCGCCAGGGTCTTCACAAAAATTAATGATTTCGTTTGGGAGATAAATCACATATTTTTTCATTTACTAATCCTCGAGAAAGAAATACAAAAATAATAACTATATATAATTATTATAACAGAAAAACAGAAAAGAAAAAAGAGGTGAGTGGCCCCCGATAGGGGGACAGCTCACCTCCAATAAGTAGCTTAAAAATATTAAGCCTGCTTTTTGCAATCCTTGACTAATACTATTTTCTCTTGTTTATTGCTAATATCTTGAACTTTAATCCTTTCGGTATCGACAAGCTCAACGAATACGACGGGCTTTTTAGAAAAAATTAGTATTTCGCCAGGAGTGATATGTGATTCCATTTTATTTCCTGTATTTGAAATATACTAACAACGTTATATAAAATAACGTTACTATGATAAAGCAATATAGAATTGTATAGATGGTTTCAAAATGAAAGAATAATCGATTGATTAATTCTGTTAAAAAGACAGCGATTGATAATGCTGTTAAATATGTATTCATATTAACAATCGGCAATATAATTTTTTAATTCGTCTTCGGTATTTAATTCGATTTGTTCGTTGATACCATCGAATACTAATACCATATCTTGATAGATATCGAAGTACCAAGTTTTATTATCTTTAGTAGCAATAACTCGAGTACAATGTCCTTTATCAGATGTAATAATATCTTCAAAGTTTTTCGTAATAATTTCCAATGCGTTATCCATAGTTAATATCCTTTCATAATTAAAACTAGTGCCCGTGGGCTCGCCGCTATTTCTTCGGTACAACTCATTATACCGGACACTAGTATTATAATATTACCGTAATTTTTTGGCAATAGATACATGAGGGAAACGATTTTTAGCTTTTTCTTCTTCGAGCTGTTTTCTAAGTTTTTGGATTTCCCAATCTTTTTTTGGAGTTAATGTGTAATCATGATATATATCGTTAACATGATTGCATGCTTTTTTAAATACTGCTTTAAATCCCATAATACAATACCTCACATTAATTCAGAATAAAAATCTGCACTTAAATGATTATCAACATGTTTAATTTTATAAATATTTTGATTAGACGATCCTCTAAATTTTAAAGAAGGATCTTTTAAAGAATCGACAAACTTACCGTCGACTAATACATCGACAAGTTCTAATAATTTTCTTTTATTAGAATCATTAATAATTTGATCGATCGTATATCCAGAATAGCACCAAATATCTTTATTTCTAAACCATTCTTGATCTTTTAAATATGTTTTAATAAAGTCGACAAGACCATCGACATTTTCAAAAGGTTCTCCACCAAGGATAGTTAAACCAGATACTTGTGGATGTTTTAAATAACTTACTAATGTCTCAGCAACATCTTTAGTAAATTCATTACCTGCTGTATGATCCCAATATTCTGGATTAAAGCAATTGTAACAATGATGAGAACATCCTGTTACAAATAATGTAGCACGAATACCGATACCATTAGCAATATCGTATTCACGAATTTGCCCGTAATTCATTATTTTTCAACTACCCTTAATAATCCATTTTCGCTTCGTACAGAAATATGTGGAATTTCATAAATCTTAGCAGTGTGATGTTCAATAATACAACCGCGATATTGATTCCAGTCATTTAAGAATACAGCCAAATCAGCTTTAGCTAAATCTTTAATAGAATCACCAAGAGCAACCAAGGGCTCTTTATTTTTATTGCTCGGAGAATAACTTTCGATAATCTCGACATTAGTAGAATCAAGATATTTAGTTAAAAATTCTTGAACTTCACGAATACTACTTAGAATTTCTTCGTGTGTTTTACCACGCATTGGTTGAGACAAAAATACTTTCATAATAGCACCTACTTAATAATATGTTGAACTTCGACAAAGATCATATCTTCGCTAATAATATTGTTATCGATATATTCTCGACGCTTTTCTTCAGCTTTATCTAATGATTCATATACACCAATTAATGGAGAATCAAAATCATCAGAATAAACTAATAAAGCATAAATGGTTTCGATTATATTTACCTTCTTATAAAGATTGTCGATTGAAATTTCTAAATCATTCATAATATCCAAATAATCATCATTTGGCGCATAACCAGATACTTCTTTTTCTAAACGATTTAATTCTAATGCTATTGACATTTTTTGATTATATAAAGGATCATTTTTATCAATCATAGTTATTCTTCCTCGTTAAAATCATTAATGTAACAAGTTCGAATAGCTACGTCTTCTGGAGCATATCCTTCTTCGATACGCTCTTCGATATCTTCTCGAGCATTAGCTTCGTTATAATATAACGATTCGATTTGTCCATCGACTATAACGATATATACTATTTCTTTCATTTAAATCATTCCTTTTTCTTGTAACGTATTATAAATTAATTCATGAATTTTATCGATTGATTTAACTTTATTATCATTAGAACAATCGATTCCTATCATGTTAAATTTATTTATAAGTTTATACTGTGCGTCGTCAATTTGTCGTAAATAATCCATATCGCTTTCATGAATATCGCCAGTATTACCACCAGTATTACCTATACGATTTAATAGCATATCTTTTCGTACGTATAATGGTAATGTTAAAAACAATACAATATCTGGTGTCGGCAAATCTAATAAATCATATTCAGTCGTTTCTAACCATCTTAAAAATGCTAGCTGTTGATCATTATTTTCATAGCGTACCATTTGATATAACATATTAGATGTTACATAGCGATCACAAACTACAATCATTTCGGGATCTTCAAAAATAGATTTCCATTCCTGAATCGTTGCATATCGATCTAATGCAAAGAATAATGAAGCGACTTGTGGTTTAACAGATTCTCGATTACCGAAATCGCCGTTAAGATATTTTTTAACAAATACTGATGTATCTTTATTATAATCAGGAAATGTTAAATATTTAACTTTTTTACCTTCGGCTTGTAATCGCTCGACAAGTTTTAATGTTTGTGTATTTTTACCACAGCCATCACCACCATCAAGAACAATAAGTTTTGCTCGTTTATTATTAAAGCCCATGTCTATTCCTTTCTGCTTCTAAAAAATCTCTTACTCTATTAAGAATATCTTGCTCTGATCTGCGAATTCTATTTTCGACATCCATTAATATCCATCGACGTTGTTGATCAAGAGTTTCATTTAAGTCTCTATGAGGAGTCTGTATAACTTCAATTAAGTATTTTGTTTTATCTAACAATTGCGATAAAATTAAAGTCTTTGATTGTTCTTCTTTACTAGACATATTGGCAGCTTTAATAATATCTTCAACGAGATGATTCATCTCGTGTATCGTTTTATTTAATTCTTCTTTAGTATCCAATAATATTCACCATATAATAAAAGGCTGATGATTATACATCAGCCTTAAATAAGAAATTAAATGAATCTTTGACGAGACTATTAATGGATAGATCATAGTCGGCCGATTCTTTATCTAAAACAATTTCGCCACCGAGCTTTTCAATTAATTCATTAAGATATAATCGATTTTTAGCCATCGATCTAATTGCACTAAGCATAATTTCTTTTTGAGCACTATATACAGGCACTCGATCAAACCCAGATGAATTGTCGATAAAAATAAATTCACGAGAATCTTCTTGAGAATCTATGATGCCAAAACATTTTTCATTGTCGTTATTCATAGACAATCCTGTGAATTTAAATGCTAAATTTTCAGCATTCATAATACCGTTACGATCATAAATTTTCTTTTCAGGATCGCTACCGATAAATAATTCGAATAGACCTGGGTTACCAGAATAATTATTAACACTAATCATACCGAAGTCATCTTTTAATGTTTCTTTAATATAGAAAGCTTCGGTAGCTCCTTTAGGAGCTGGTGCATTAGTTAAATCACCAGTAAACGAAATCTTTTCTTGAGAATCAAAACGACTATTCCAACCGACATGAATGTATTTAGATGTATAATGGAGATCTAAATCAACACGTCCATCTTTAGAATTTGTCCAATGAATACCGATAATAGAATTCTTATCCATTTTATATCGAGTATACATCGGAATATTGTCGATAAAATTCTTTTGACTTGTCGGTACAGCATACATAATTCCTTCTGGAATATAGAATCGCTTACCTTTAATATTTTTACCAATATCTTTCTTAATAGAATTAAAGATTAAATTTTTAATTTTAAACGATGCTTTTGATGTATGCTCTTTTGTCATAGAATATGTACGACCATTACGAATCACATACATTTTATCGTTAGACTTAGCATTATATATAGCATTTAATAAAGAGAACTTTTTAAATACCGTAACTTTTTCAAGCTCTTTCTTAACTTCTTCAATATCGATATTCTTATCGTTAATACGATCTAATACTTGAAGTTTATGAGGACGATTAAGTTTATCTGATAATTTTCTAGCTCTATTAATAATAGTAGCTGACTCATGACCAGCATGTTTTAAAATAATCCATAATTTACGATATCTATTAAACTGACGAGCAATTGGTTCGACGCCGTTTTCTTTAACGTATTGTCTTAAAATACTATTAATAATACTTGCATGACAACAAACTCGTTCAAATAAATTTTTACGTTCTCTAGCACTATTAACAACCATTGGATTTGAAGTTAATCGATATATACAATAACGCAATAATTGTTCGGCTTTTTTAGGAACTAAATCTAATTCTTTACAAGCATACATTAAAAATTCTTTATTCTTAATGTCGTCGATATTAAATTTATTTTTATAAGCTTTAAAGATGTTTACTAGACTTTCTTGTGTAGCTGTATTTAATGCAATACCAGAAGAAAGTAAAGCCTTAACACGTTCAATTAATTCCTCTTCCGTGATTGTAGAAATTACTGTCGCATTAAAAATATAAGGTTCACATTCATAAGTTTCGCTTTTAACTGGGACATGTACTAAAGAACTATTAATAGCTTTATTAGAAAATTCTTCTGTTTGTGTATATACAGAAAGGTAATGATCTAATTGGTCTACTAACAATTGTTCAATTCTAGAATTGTCGACATCTTTAAACGATTCAAATAATGCCGTTCTATTATAATGAATTACATTATTTCCGAAACTCATAATACAGAAGTTTTTTAATCTTACGTCAAGATGTTGTCTAGCTTCTGGCATAATATAAACGCCTTCTAATAACAAATCTAAGTAATTACACTTAGCTTTTGTCTCGATAGGCAATACAGATTTAAATAGATACAATACGGATTTTTGTAATTCTAATTTAGTATCCATAGTTCATTATCCTTTCTTAAAAATAATAAAAGGCTACGTATAAAATATACGTAGCCTTATTAAGCATTATCTAGACGAGAAGTAACAAAATTGTCATCAGCTATTTTAAAAGGAACTTCTTTATGTCTAGACACTATATTATAAGGCGAAAAGTAAATTTGATTCATCCATATATTATAAAAGGAACTTTTTTATGCCTTATAATTATTATATTATATTATTAGTTTAAAATCAATAGGCGAATAGTAAATATACTTTCCAAAATTTAAAGGAACTATTTTATGCCTATTAATTAATTAAATATGAAGTACTCTGGATTGAATTTCTTTAGTACGACCTTCGTTCCAAAAGTTGTCTCCTAAATAACCACCTTGTATACCGCTAGTTTCCTAGTACTTTAACTCTATATTTTATAGACGGTTTAGACTATACCACAAATATTATTTTCTATAATTTTTCCAAATTTTTTCTTAATAATATCCATATCTAATGTAGGAGCAATATGCATTAAATATGATAACAATGTTAAATTATATTTAGAATCAATAGATATGTCATTTCTTTTTCCAACAAAATTTGCTTTTATATTATATTTATTAAATGCTTGAATTATTTTTTCTTTTTGATTAATTGTTAAAATTTTAGATCCAACTATTAAGTTTCCATTTCTACTATGACTAGAATACCAACCATCATCTAATAAATAAAACAATAAACCATAAATATTTATATTGGATATAACTTCATCTGTTGTTAAATCATAATATTTTTTTATTTGATTAGAACAAGAACTAGAACTATATACTTCACAAGCTGTTCCATTATTTTTATCTATAATTTTTGTATTTTTATGATAAGATTGAATAATCAAATACTTCCATCTAGCATATTCTAATTCTTTTAGAGAGTGAGATTCTCTGTATTTATATATTTTATTTTTTATATTTTGAAAATAACCATCGCCAAGTTTTGCTCCTAAAAACATTTGATGGCGAAGTTCTAATGACTCTTCTGTTTCTTTTAAAAATAAATTTAAATTCCAGTCAAGCCTTCCTCTTGTTATATTATATTTTTTACATATATTAGATTTTTTATCTAATTTTGCTAACGCTTCATATGTTGCATTAAATAAATTATTTGTCATTTTATTTCCTTAATATTTTGAATATAGTAGTCGTTGGGGGTTTACCTATACGGTGCTTCCCTACGGATTGCCCAATCTTTTAATCTTTTTACTATACATAGGTCATTACGCTATCCACTATTATCCTTTCGTCAATAGTTTAGTAATTAAAAGCTCTAAGGGGTTCCCCGAATATAATTCATTTATAGAACGCATGGTTTTGTCTACGTTCTTCGGCAGACTTCGAGTTTACTGTGATCTTTATTGCCGCACTTAGGACATACCCAATCGCCATGTCCATCGGCAATAATCTCACCCTCGAATCCGCATTCATGACAATAATCTGATTTAGTATTAAATTCTGCATAAATAATATTATCGTAACAGAATTTAATAATACTTAATACGGCTTCAGTATTATTTTGCATCGAAGGCATTTCGATATAACTTAAGCATCCACCAGTCGAAATTTCTTGGAATGGAGCTTCGAATTTTAATTTATCGAAAGCATTAATTTCTTCTCTCGTGTCAACGTGAAAACTGTTTAGATAAAAGCCTTTATCGGTTACATCTTTAATTTCACCAAATCGTTCACGATCGGCTTTACAAAAATTATGAGTTAAGCTTTCGCCAGGAGATCCATATAATCCAAATCCAATATTATATTCTTTATTCCATTGATTACATTTATCTTTCATAAATGTAAGAATTCTAGTAACGAGATCTGGATGCTTAGTATGAGATTCACCTGTCAATAAAATAGATACTTCATAAATTCCCATATAGCCTAATGATGCAGTACTATAACCATCAGAAATATATTTATCGATAACTTCGCCTGGTTTTAATCGAGCTAATGCACCATCTTGCCAATGAATTGGAGAAATATCAGATGTCGTACCCAATAAACGATCATGTCTAAAAATTAATGCCTTTTTACATAATTCCAAGCGCTCTTCTAATAATTTAAAGAATGCTTGTTCTTTATCTTCTGCATCTCGAACTAATATAGCGATTTGCGGAAGATTAACTGAAACGACGCCGATATTTTCACGGCCGTCCCATTTGTATTTACCTGTTTCAGGGTCTTTCCAGTTAGAAAGAAAACTCCTACACAACTTAATTAATTAAGCTGGACTATCTCTTCATTTATTTTAAATAAATGCGATGCGCATCGAGTAGCACGTCTCTACTCTACTTGGCTACATTCATCACCAATAGTCTCTACACTATTATAATAATATAATAGCACGGTATTGCCATTAAGGGTTCACCGTTAGCCCCACAAAGGACACCTGTTTTGTGATACAGTTCACATCGTTTTACATGGGCCGTTATACGTTAACCCATGCAAGTAAATACTTCTCCATCATGTACTTCTTTTAATTTCTTAGCAGAAATATAATCAGGATACATTCTTTTAGCTGTGCACTTAGCAGCTAATTTTGTTAAATAATAATACTTAGAATCCTCATGGATGTTATGTTCATCTAAACAATAAATTAATTTAGGGAAGCTTGGTGTAACATAAATGCCGTCTGCATTTTTTACACCTTTAATACGTTGATTTAATACTTCTTCACAAATTAATGCAGCATAACTAGCATATTCACCATCAGGATTAAAATTTAAAAATAAAGTAACGAACGGAGCTTGCGTAGCCGTTCTCTACGTAGACTATATCTTCATCCTACTAATAATAGGATGGATGGCGCTTCCATATAAAGAATTTCACTTCATATGTACGAACTTCATCTTCTGTTCTAGAAGGTATGCTCTAGTCGTTTGACCTTTCGAAAGATCCCTCTTTCGACTTGGCACTGGATTATTTATATTGATATATATAAGTTTTCCCAGTTAGCATAATTATTATTTACCATTTCCTGTAAAACACTATCGTTAATTATACACCGTACATTTATACGTTCACCATCTGCAATTATTAGATTACTCTAATAATGGGCCATTACTCTACCGTTGGAAGTATTCAATGTTTGGATCTGATACTGAATGGTTTGAATACCATCTTTCAGTTCCTTCATCATAATACGCTCAGCAATTTTTTCTTTGTTTACTTCATCTTCAAAAATTTCTAAATATTTATCATAAGATTTTTTAAGATATGGAGCCAAAATTTCATCGAATCCATTAATTGATTGTCCCAATTCATATTAGAGTAGAATTCTCAAAATATGGTCTGACTATTCCTTATTGCAATAGAATTTTGCAATCAATACGTCTAGTCGATACAATTATTCAATAATATCAATTTTATATTTTTTATTTGCTACTTCGCCATCTATATATCTAGATGTTTGAGTCCAAGATAAATCTAAAAATTTTGCAAGAGCTTCTATTGTTTTAAATTCATATTTATCATTTAAAATTAATTTTTTAAATTTTCTTCTTGAATGTGCCTTATTTTTTTTTCTGTTAAGCACATCGTATGCATGTTTATTATTTTCTGATTGAGAAACCCATTCTAAATTAGTATGATGGTTATTTAATGGATTGCCATCTTTATGGTTAACAGTATTTTTTTCTTCTGTTCTTCCATCAACAAAACATAAAGCAACAAGTCTGTGAACAGAAAGATTCTTATCCTTAATCTTTACATAGTATCTTCCAATTTTAGAATTTAAATATGGAGTCAATAAAGCATATTTATTATATGTTTCTTTAAATGAACAAATTCTTCCATCGTTTGAAACATAGTAATTTTTATAATTTGGAATTTCTTTCCAATTTTCATCAATATGTATATATTGTTTTGAAGATTGTTCAATTCGCTTATTTTTTTTATCTTGTGCTCTTTTATGCATTCGATTTTGATTTTCAATAATCGCATTCTTTATAACTTCATCACCAGATGCAATTGTTCCATAAATATAATCTGGTTTTACATTTAAAAGCTTTGCAATATCTGTAACTGTAAAATCTTTATCTAATTTAGATTTAATAAATTCTCTATGTTTATTTGCAAATTTTTGATTAGAAGGATTTAAATGTTTTTTAGATTTATTTTTTTCTAAATTCCATTCATCATTGATTGCTTTAGTTAATAATCTTCTATCTAAATTTAATAATCTAGCAATATATGATTTACTTCTTCCTTCGTCAGTATAGAGTTTATGAATAGTTTCCTTTAAAAAATATATTTTTTCTTTGTTGGTCATTTCCAAACCTTTCTTATTGAATAATCACGAGATTAGTCATTTCCAAACCTTCCTCGTTAGCCATGATATAACATCATAACCTTTATAATAAAATATAAATTTGTATTGTTTTAATTCGGCAGATCATTCAGTTAAACCGAATTGTCCGGATGCTACTTGTGCTATAATTTGTGTCGTAATAGTACAAGCAGTTTGGAAAGACTTAGGTGTTTCAATTAATTTATTGTTAATACGAGTTCCATTATCTAACATATCTTTAAGATTAATTAAACAGCAATTTGGAATCGTTTGGATTAAATAGTCCATATCATGAATCCAAATGCTATGGTTATCATGAGCTTCAAGAATATCTCTTGGCAATAATTGTCGGCGAGCAATATCTTTAGATACTTCGCCCGCAATTAAATCACGTTGAGTAGAAGCAGCTTTTGCATTCTTATTAGAGTTTTCATTAATCGTATCGATATTTGTACCATCGATAAGGCCTAAAATAGCTTTATCAGATGTATTTTCTCTACGACGATATTCTTGAACTGCTCTATATGCTTCATAAGCACGAGCTACATCTTTTTGTTTATGTTTAACAAGAAGATCGAATACCATCTTCTCGATACGTTTAATATCGAGTTCTTGCATCATAATATATTCTTGTGCAATTTCTTCAGCAATAGAATTAGCAATTTTTTCATTATCTTTTAATAGAGAATGTTGTGCTTTACCTATCGCAATAATAATTTTTTGTTTGTCGAAATCTACCTTCCGACCATCACGTTTAATAACAGACATTATTAATCCTTTTAAAACTAATATAATAAAAATAAAAATATATATGTTAATATTATTTGATTAATAGTTCTGTACCTTCTATGACTACTATTAATTCTTGAGAGTTGCTAATAATAGAATAGGCGTCGGCTTCGACATCTTTGATATCTTCTATAATCCAACCCTTATCGTACACATCGAAACGCACAATATCTTTAACCGAAGGATTTTGTTTTGGTTCTTTACCAGTATACCAATATGTATTATCCGATACTTCGATAATCTTAGTATACGGGGCATATAAATGTTTTAATGTATATTGTTTTAATACCTGTTTGCCTTCATAATTAAATTGTACGATTCGTTCTTGCTTATTCCCATCAAGAATAATTTCGTCAGTTCCGGTAGAGAACGTTCCGATTAATCGAGTTGCCATCGGCACCAAGATCTCATTGTTTCCACCAAACAATACTTTTTCCATCATTTAAAATTTTCCTTTCGTTGCGCAACTAAAAAGAAGATGTAGTAGTATATTACTCATGTATATACTACATATAGTATATTATGATTATATATCATAATATAATTATAGTATAGTCCATATTTTTTACAAAGTCTAATATTTATAAGTAAACGTATTTACTTACAATAATTACAAATTATAAAAAACCTTATGTCTTCTAGTTTACTTAGTTATGCAAATATTATATAATAAAAGAAGAATTTGTTTCATTTTATTTTTAGGAGAATTTGAATGGCTGAAGAAACAAAACAATCTGTTACGATTAACTATTCAGCATTAGATGGCGAAGATCTAATTAGTTGGTTATATCGTATGTATGAAGAACGACAAAATAATACTAAATTAACATATAAACGTATTTCTGCTATGGCAGAAATGTTTTTCGACATTGCTTTAGATACAGCTACGATAGGGAGTTATTTTAATGATTTTAAAAAATCAGTAACTCCAGTAATGACACAAGAACGTATAACAGATACGGCACGAGACTTATTATTAAATGCTCATGCTAAAAATGTAAATAGTAAACATCGTCAAGAATTAAATCGTAAGCTAAAAGAAGTATCTAATCAATTTCTATTAAAAGAATTAATAGCCGAATCAATTAGCAAACTTAAACCTTTAACTTATGAATTTAAAGAACTAGCAACTGGCGAAAGCGAAGCTGTTCTTCTTATTAGTGATTGGCATAAAGGTCAAGTTAGCGATAACTTTTTTAATAAGTTTAACGACGAAATATTCCATCAACGTGTCGAACATCTAATGAATAAGACACGAGAATATTGTAAATTAAATAATATTAAAACGATTCATATTATGACATTAGGCGATATGATTAATGGCGGCATTCATGTACAAACACGAATCGAATCTCAAGAAAATCTTATCGAGCAAACGATCGGCGTTAGCGAAGCACTTAGTCATTTGTTTAATAACCTAAGTCAAGAATTTAACTTAGAATTATATTTCTGTCGCGGTAATCACGATCGAGTCACTCCTTCAAAAGAAGAAGCTATGAATGGCGAATCGTTTAATGATATTATTCCTTGGTTCTTAAAAGAACGTCTTAAAGGAAATGAACGTATTCATTTTAATAAAAATATTGTCGACGATGAAATTATCGTAGCTAAAGTTTGTGAACAAATAATTATCGGTGTCCATGGACATAAAGATAATTATAACCGAGCTATCGATAATTTAGCATTATTTACAAAACAAATACCTAATTATATCGTAATGGGTCATTTCCATCATTCTAGAGAAGCTGATCTCAAAGGTGTCGAAATGATTGTAAATCCTTCGCTTTGTGGTAGTGATCAATATGCTGTCGATGGACGTAAGTTCTCGAAAGCCGGTCAAAAACTATTAATGTTAAATAAAGACGAAGGACGTTACGCTACATACTTTATTAGTTTTACATAAGAAAAGCCCCTCGATTGAGGGGCTTATTTTTTATTGTATTCATATAAAAATACAAGAATAGCTATAAATAATATTAAATTAAACAGATTCATTTATCTGTCTCCAAAAATTCTTTAGAAAATCGTAAATAGTAAGCTTCATTTAAATACTTTTTACGATAACGTTTTTTAATAGTTCTAATGATCATCTTAATTCTTTTATTCATAAATAATAATATACCTCAATGTTTAATAATTTTATATACAGATACAACTAATAACAATGCTAATAAAGAATTAAGAATCGAATAGATAATATATTGATCCATTACAAATCCTTTCCGACTAAACGTCGTCACCATAAATTTCAAATATAATAGTATCGAATTCTGATAAATATTGTTTAATTAAAGCTAATACTTGTTTCCATTCAAGCTTACCATTACCGCATCCTAGTTTAGGAATTGCAATCGTTACATTTTGAATATTATGATTTCTTAAAAATAATGCAAACGATTTTAATCCTTCTTCGATATATTCATATTTAGAAGGATCACGCCAATGTGCTTTCGTCGGAAACTGAACGATATTAATTTTTTCTTTAGTTAAGTATGTTACTAATACTGAACCAGTTTTAAGTCTTCCGGAACTACATGCTTTTTTATAATCTTCGACGCATGCTGGATATTTTTGTTTAATCTGAAGAGCTAAACCTTTACCCATTATACCGACAGTATTAACAGCATTAAAAATATATTCAGCCTTAGATCTTAATATATTACCAGTTTTATATACAAACATAATTATTTCTTCAACTTTGCTTTAAATAGTGTACCAATTGATAATTCATAAGATATAATATTCTTTTCTTCGTCAATCTCTTGACTAATATTAATATTAATTAAACAAGACATAATAGCAGCTATTAACATTGAAATAACTGGAAATGTTTGTAATGTAAAATCATTAACCGTAAAATATGTAGTTCGATATACAGTATCGTCTACGATAAAATACATAAATAGATTAACGATTATTAAATTAATCATATATATGATAATCGAAAACAATATGTATATATGAATAAATTTTTTTAATAATATATTATTTATATCTTTATCCATTATTTTACCTTATCTATAACCATAAAAATAACTGCTATTAACATAATAATAACTCCAAAACTTAAAATTAATTCAGGCAGCATATCATAATTATGATTTTTTATATCAATAATCATTTCAAAAATAGTTTTAATAAAACCACAGAATATAGGGATCATGCCTAAAATAATTAATAAGAATCCAGCAATAAATAAAATTTTATATAATTCCATAATCACCACTCCGTTCTATATCGACGCTTAAAAACAGTATTATATTTATACTTACGAATATGATTATCATACATATTAAGATTAAATCTAATATTAACTTTAGGTTTAATAAATAACATCATTTTAACAGCTTTTTCATAATTAACATGTCGAAACTTATATTCATATTGAGGTTTGTATCCATTAGCCGTCGTAAATACAATACGTTTAGAACGTTCAGGATATTCGTACATAATATCTGATAAGGATTTAATATTATTAAAATACATAAATTTATATCTCATCTTAACAGGAATTTCACCGAACGATCTTGGAATTATATGATCGATCGCATAATCAGAGCAAATCTTTCTTACAATATAAGCATTTGCTTTTCTTAATTTAGTAATCATTTTAACGTCCTTTCAAATAAAAATATCCTTGTCATAATGACAAGGATTAAATAATTCTATTATTCAAAACTGATATACTACCAAAGGAGTAAGGGAAAATGAAAAAACCACTAAAAAAAGCAGTATACCAGTTTTCAGTAATAGAATATATCGATGCAGTATTTAAAAAATTATAATGTATTTAGCTTAATATATATTCTTAACAGATTTACAATGTAACTTACTTTCTTAAAAAATATATAACAATACTGCATCTAATATTCTAAAAATAATATGTTAATCATAATATACGCTTCGCATTCTTTGGGGTGGTTTCTATATATATATTATTAATTAACATATTATAATGGTGCTCCCGCCTAGGATCAAACTAGGGACCATCCGGTTATGAGCCGGTGGCTCTATCACTGAGCTACAGGAGCAAGTAAAAAATCCTAACATAGAATGCAGATAATCAGAAAAAGAAATTCTATGCTAGGATAATGGCGGTTCCAACGGGATTTGAACCCGTAATCTTCACCTTGACAGGGTGACGAGATGACCAATTACTCCATGGAACCATGTGGTCGCAGAGAATGGATTCAAACCATTTTAGATGCGAATATGTTTCCCGTACTATTTTACTCTGCAATATTAAATGCCAAATCCTTAGATAGCCCGTAAGCTATCTAGGACTGCTAATCGGCCTTAACCTAATAGCTGGCATAATGGTGACCCGTGGGGGAATTGAACCCACCGTACTCGCTGTGAAAGAGCGATGTCTTAGCCACTTGACTAACGGGCCATAATGGGAGCGGGGGCAAGAGTCGAACTTGCACTAGACGAGCTTATGAGACTCGTGTCTCTGCCAATTGGACTACCCCGCTGCGGTTGGGGTCAATGTTACGCTTTCCGATCATATATATAAATGTGTGTGTTGATTGATATCTGATATCCTTTTATGACCAAAGTCATTAAGGTTCCTATCCAACAGCAGCATAGCAAACAAAAGTTCACCGCATGTCTTACGCTAAGGCGATAGGCTATCCCCGTATATCCTACGGTTCTATATATAGAAGAGAACTTTATTTTAAGAAAGGAGAGTGAATTTTATTATTGAATACTTTAGATTTATGTTTAATATGACATTAATTAGATTAATGAACTAACGATACTAGAGGCAACAAAATATTAGGGGGTAGTATTTTTATAGTACATATCGTTATTTTGTACGTTCATTATTACAAGAGAGAGTTAAGTATTTTTTAATTTTATATATTTACGTAACATTGACCATGTTAAAATTTGTGCCTCGTAGTATAGATCATACGAGGCACAATATATAACTACCTTACAAATATTATTATATTACAAAAAAATTATATTTGCAAGTATTAATAAATAAAAATTAATAAGTTTTATTCGTAAAATCTGAATATCGTAATTCAGATCCTTTACCCATTTTCATATAAGCAGCACAATAATCTTGGAAAATACCAGGATATAAATCACCGATAGAACCATATGATCCTCCACGATTTGGTTCAGACCATACTTCGATATGAAGATGCTCATCGTAAGCATTGTCTCGTTCTACGCCATATTTATCAGTACCGTGACCACCAATAATACCTATTTGTTGACCACGTTGAATTGTGTCGCCTGGCTTAACAAATATTTGAGACATATGCATATACACGATTGTTTTATTCGTACCGTTAGCAGCATTTACCATAACGGCATTTAATCCCCAACCAGTATCGACAACTGTACCATCGCATATCGATAATATTTCAGGCTTAGGTGAATCAGGTTCGAATACGATATCCATACCTTGATGTACATGATCATTACGCATTTCACCAGGCATACCTGTTAATTTCATCGACGGAATATATTCAGCTTTCCAAAAGAAACCCCAGTGTTCGTTATCGAACTCAGATTCATAAAAACTCTTAGAAATTTCTTTGAATACGATACATAGCTCGATAAGCTTATTTAACTTATTAGAAGGAGATACCGGATCTTTACGATTCTTAGAGTCGTTAATCGAATATGGTTCCCAAAATTGAGTAAACGTCCAAGCACCTTGATTTTTAATATCGAGATTAAAATATTGCTTAGATTCGCCGCCGCCATTATTATTACCAGAATTAGATACAAGTTTATATACATAATCTAAACGAGTCTTAAGATCTTCGTGTTCTTTCTTTTTTTCCGTAGGATCTTTGGTCGGTTTATCACCAATTACGTTAGCTTTATCTGAAAAATAAGATAAGGCAACTAATAACGGATTATCTATTAAAGAATTATCTTTTAATTCTTTAGTTAAGCTTTGTAACTTACTAATAATACTATCTGAATTTGAAGTATTAGTAATACACATAATCGAAGCGATAACTGGGCCAGAAAAATCTTTATGAAGTTGAGCGCCTTCAATTTTCTTTTTCATAGTCATATATGTATCTTTAGACTTAGCAATATTCTTAGCCTGATCTTCATATCCTTTAATAGACTGTTTAGCTTTATCGACAACGTCTTTAAATTGTTTTAAAGACGTGTCTTCAAGCTCGACAGCCGTCTTATAAAAGATATTATTAATTGTACCTGTTAATGCTGAACCCATTGCATTACCATTACCATACATACCGGCAGAATTCATTAAATCAGAACCATCGTCGATAATAGATTGACGCCAATTAATAATCGGTACTTGTTCTTCGACTGGAACTAATTTCCAATCCATTTTAAAACCTTCGGGCCATACTGAATTTAATTCTTTTTCAGATTCATTGCCAGATTTAGTTAACGAAGCACCTTCATTAATACTAGCTAACTTTAATGGTTCTTGATAACGTTTAATATCGATAAGATCACAGTAATGTTTCATATTAGAATATGATAATTGATTATCGTCTAAAATAACTGATAAATTGGCACCGACTTGGTTAAGTATTTCATACGTTTGACCGATAATCGGTTCTAATCGAGTCGATGTCATATATTGATCGATTTGTGTTTGCATACCGTCGGTAACTCGATCGTCTGTTAATTGACGAACTGATTTATATTTTTCGAACGTAGAATTACCGCCATAATACATATCGTTAATCGGTACGATAGAGCCCAATCTAAAAAGGTATCTCGTTACGGTCGATAAATGATTTTCGACTTGAACCATACGTTTTTCAACGTTGCCGCCCATAGCGAGCAATGCTTTAGCCGTTTGTTCTTCAAATTCTGTAGCTTTAATCGTTTCACGAACAATTCGTGGCTGATGATATTCTAAATCTCGAATACGTAAGTCGACAGGAAATGCATCTTTATTATTAGGTACCATACCAGGTGTCGGTAATTTAACAGCGTTATCATGTTTTGTCGGATCGAATTGAATTTGACGTTGAGCAATCGATTGCATTCTTGTCATTTGATACTTAGCTGCTTCGCTACCATATGCTGCAATAGAACTTAATGGCAAGCCTACGTCGAAACAACCTTTTTCATTATCACGAGTTTCGTATGCATATAATGGAATACCTTGTGTCTTTTCTTCACGCTGCGCTTCTTCTTTTGTATCATCAGTCTTAGTCGAATCAGTTTTAGTTTTAGAATCGTCTTTAGATTCAGGTTTACTATCTGTCGTAACAGTAATTAAACCGCCATCACCGACTACAGTTTTCTGAACTTTTTTATCTTGCGATGTTTTTTGAGCAACTTCTTCTTTAGGCTTTTCTTCTTCGGTTTTAGTCGTATCTGTTATCGTAAAACCTTCAGAAGCTTTAAATTGTTTATTCTTAGTAAGATTACCAAAGTTATGTTCTTTATTATTCTTATCTTTAAAAGTAACATCTTTAACTTCGGTCGCATCTTTAACAGACGTATCTTCTTGTGTATTAGCTTTTAAATTAGAACCTAATGCCCATTCTGGTACTTGATTATATACAGAAATAATATCGGGATATACTGGCGCACAATACGTTTTACCTTTCGCAAGTTTTTGCATATTGTAAATCGTATATGTCTTAGGTGTCTTTTTTTTACCAGCTACTGTACTTTGTACACCGGTATCAGACGCCGATGTCTTGGACATTACACCGCCTTGTCCATTACTTCCAGATTGTCCTACTGGTAAAGAACCAGGAACATAATCATTGTTCATTCCTGAATTTTCTGCTAAAGCAGCTGTATAATCTCTGGCTAAACTCTCTTCAGTCTGATTACCTTCTGGAATAACATATTCATTTTTTCTTAGAATAGCAAAATATTCTGCCGGAGTTTTTGCATTATATATTTCTGGATAATGGCTAAAGAACATACTATTAACAAATTCTGGAATTTCTTCGACTGAATCAAATTTAGCCCACCAACGACCGTTATCCCAAACTTTTTTATTATCAGGACGGCTATCTAATGCTGTCCAACCACCATAATTCATTAAGTCTCTAGCAGCTACTGAAGTACCGTTAGAAGATTCAAAGATCATTTGAGCTATAAACAAACGTCTAAACTCTTCTGGCGTATTATATTTTTGTTTATATAAATCTGCTACTTTAAGTATATTAGGATTAACTTCTACTTGAGCCATCGATTACATCCTCTTAGTTTTAAAACAAGAGCTAACTGAATCTGCTAATAAATTAGCCGTAAACATAACTTCGATCGGAATAACTTTATCTTCCGATTCACAATGTTTATACGTTTCTTGATAATCATAAGATTGTTTAGCTAACATTTTAAGAAAGCGTGTATTGTATCCTTTATATTGATTTAAAGACGCTTCTAAAAATTTAAGAGAATCTTTATCGATAAGATCTTCTAAATTATCGTCGATATAAGCACCGAGATCATAAATCTCTTCTTCGGTCGTATATTGATCGACAATAGATTTAGGACCTTTAACGTCGGCAATAAATTGCCCGTCGAATAATAAGTTACATTCATATTCTTCGGCATAAAATGGTCGACCCATCGTATCGACAATATCATTATATACATTTAGATAATCTGAATATATTAAATATAATAAATATCGTAATTTCTGTGGCGTACATCCTTCGTCATTTCTAAGAATATAACATGCGACAGAATCGATCGTATTCTTAACGATATACTTCATAGTTATCAAATTCCTTCCAAAACAAAAGACCTCTTATTCAGAGGCCTTAATATCAAAATACTCACAAGCAGTTTTAAACTCTTCGGTATCTCGAGCTAATAATAATAAGTTAATTAAATGTTCGCAGGCATCTTCTAGTTTCATTAGCGTAGCTCCTATTAAATATATAATTTATATGTATAGTATACATGAAAATACCTGTAAAAGCAAGAAAAGCACAACTACGGAGGAAATAGTTGTGCTTAACTCTTGCTTTAAGACAAAGAGAGCAATATCAGTTGTCTGCTAACTTAAACAACTGACATCATTATTATATCGAACATTTTATCGATTGTCAATTGCTACGAGTTCACCGTCGACAACTTTCCATTTTTTACCAGGAACAGCTTCTTTGCCGACTATGTCTTCTCGTGTCATATAATCAAGAGAGTCATTAAACTTATCGACAATCTCTTCACGAATATCTTTATAATATTCATTCATATAAGTATTGTCATGATCTGGATACGGATCGACAAATTCTGATTCGACTTGTTCTTTGCGAATCTTTTGATATTCTTTCATCGATAACACACATCCAGTATTAATATGCTCGATATAAAATTCTGGATAATGGATTCGATCGCCACTGATTGAACTAACGACTAAGTCTTGTGGCCATATAACTCGTCGTATTCTGTACGCATCACGCATGATATATATTCCTTTACTTTACATATGTATTTACTGCAAGAATATATTACGTCAATATGTCGGATCAATATCTATTAATGGTATAGATACTCATACGACATATCGACAATAGATATGTATTAGCTGGTGTAAAAGATAAACTTTAATCTAGCAATGTGTTGTGCTTAGTTGTGACTGGCATCCTCTTTAAGGGGTTCCTATTCATTAGAAGCATATCATAAGCAAAACTCATAATATGTCTTATTCTTGGCAATAGGCTATCCCCGAGTGCCCCTCGGTTTCAGTTGTGAATAGATTTTATGTCGTTAAATTTAAAACTTTACAAAAAATATTACAGCAGCTAACTTTAATGAATTATAATCATATTATAGTGTTAGTATTAGTTAAATAATATGAACCAAAAATATATCTATTGTCTATGATGTCGTTGTTAAAATGTTTATACTATGCCATTTCTTAATTATTTATTCCCAAAAGCTATATTAAGCTATTAACGGGCGTACAATGATATAGTATATTGTTCCTTATTAGATCTTATCAGGATTAAAGCTCTTAACGATATCTCGTAAACTGTAAGAACATTGTTGTGTGCGTATATCAGTAACGGTATCTAAATAGTAAAAGGTTGTTTGAACATTAAAAAAATATTTATATCTACGGTGTTAAAACGATTTAATATGAATATTTATACAAAGATGCTGTTACTGATTAAAATTATCTGAATTAAAGACAATATTCTTAACTACTGACTAAAAATATACATTCTCAATTGTAACAACTGTAGCCGATCTCTTTAAGCTACTTGCCAAAGGCCAGACTCTTGTTACGTAAGTCTGTCAAAGAGCTGGGAATGCTATTATATACGTTTTCTTCTGAAAAAATATTATAATGCTGAGATCTTTAACCAACTTTATCAAAAGATATTAACTACGAAATATTGGTAACGGCCGGCATATTGTCATTATTAACAGCCTGGCCTACAACATAGAACATACGTTTTGATCATCGTTGGCTTTTCTATATAAATATTGCGAGAACACTTTCTGAAGCAACGTCATTTATGATCAACTTTAGAAAGAATTAAAAATTTGATTATTTGTCCTCTTATCAGCTTTTGTAGGGTGATTTTTTGATTAAATTAGGTTTAAAGCTGCAAAAGGATTAAACATCAAATTTTTAATTATATATTTTTTGTCATGTTACGAGAACGTTTTACTTACTTCTTGATAGACTTCTCCCGTCGATTCTGACGATAGAGTCTTCTACCCTGAAGTAAGTATATTTTTTTATAATAAAAAATAGCATACATTTCTGTATGCTTAACTTCTCGTACATTCAAACAAAGCTTTTAGACTGTATTAACCTTACGGCTAACCTTGGTCTTCTATACGGTATTAGTGATTATCTATCTAGCTCACATTCAATCCTTTCAGATTAAACCGTACTCTCCTGGAAAATATGCTAACTTATAATGACCTGACTCTAAGGTTTAACAAAACTTAAAGTCTAGAAACCAAACCGCGTCGTACTTTTAACCATAGGATATCCTGTTCCTTATACTGTCTTTTGGACAGACTTATCCCTTAGGCAGAGGTCTTCGCACGCTTCTTAACCCCTGACGTTATTACAACTCCATCTATTGTAATAAGCTAAAACGATTAAAACAGAACGTTTATACTAGCTATATACAGCTACTCTAATGTAGCCTAGATGTTTGAATGCGTGAATTGTAATACCGGGCCGATTCTACTGAATGAGCTGGCCAAACTTCTTGTTTTCTACTCCAGATGCATTGCATGAGTAACAAGAAATCCACCTTGGTCCGGCTAAAGCAAGTAATCAACTTGTTGATAGTTAGCAAACTCACTAAAGCTAAAGATATGTCATATACATTATAGTAATATGACTTCCCTTGAGTTCAGGCGAACCCCGCAAATCCGTGCGGTTTATATTTAATTGTCTATCTGTTACTATTATATTACTATACTATTTTGTATCCGTCAAGCTAGAAATTAGAAATTTCTAAATTAATTTTCTCATCCGGATCTTTCATTACATTGTACATAGTAACTTTATCTTGTAAATCAATATAAATATGTTTAAAATCGATTTTCTTTTTGTTCATAGGCTTCTTAACAAAGTTAATTTTATGAACTTCGAATGTCGTATTATCGATAATTTTTTCGATCTTCTGAGCATATTTATTTAATCCGAGTACTGTATCATCATTGACATATTCTTCATTCGTGATCATCTTATTAAAAATCTCGTCAGAAGAATCTGATTTATCAGCATTGGTCATAGCTTCGAGACCTTCGTCTTCGAAGTCACCTTCCAATATCTTAACAGCTTTCAATCGTTCAGCCATTACGCTAATGATATTTTCTTGAACAGTGCCTTTATAGTATAAATAATATAAACTTACGTTATTTTTTTGATTTAATCGATAACTTCTTCGAGAAGCTTGACGCATCGTAAAGAAATTTGAATTCAGTTGATAAAATACGATAGTCGTAAAGTCTAATAAATCCAATCCAGTTTCGATTAGTTTAGGATTCACAATAATGACGCGAACGCCATTGTCTTTTTGTTTTTTAAACCAGTCGATACGTTTAGCTGGTGCTACAGAATCAGTAAGAATATTAACTTTAATACCATTACTAATTAATGTCTGAAGAATTTCATTATTAATCGGGCTATGTTTATCATAATATGTATAAACTAAAACGCATTCATTATCGTGATGATTAATTATTTTTAATAACTCGTTCAGTTTATTATTATTACCTTCACAACCTTCAAACTTAAAATGATCGTCTGAAATAATACAAGGATGATCAAGCCAGCCGGCGATCTTATTAATCTTCTGAGCCTTAACTAAGTTAGGAGTATCAGACGCCTTCATCTCATTTAATAGCTTATCATAGTTATTCTTAATATTAGAATCTAATTCACAACTAATAACAGATTCATTAATTTCAGGCAATTCATTAGACATATCTGACATAGTCATAAAGATACAACAGGATGACATGACTTGTGTAAAGATTTCTGGATTAATACCAGGAATATCTTTAACTTTATATTCATTAAATCCTGTACTATCTTGTCTAAGAATACCATTGTCATCTTCATAAGTATATCCTATACTATTTATTTTACTTGGACGCTGATTTAATGTTTCGGTTACACGAGCTCCTTCACGTCTTATACGATTAAGATCACCAGGATATGGTACTGCTATTTTCTCTTTATTGCCATAATAATTTTTAAAATTAGTCTTCGATGCTGCAAGATTATTACGATTAAAATAAAACCCTTTTAAATCTTTTAACTTAGCCGGAAAGAAATTTCTTAGCATAAAGAATAAATTAGTAACCATGCCATTAAATACAGTACCTGTTAAACCTAATACTTTTTTTGCACAACTAGCAATACGTTGAGCGCCTTCACCTTGCATCGAATCACTTAAAAATAAATGCATTTCATCGATAATAAAGAAATCAACATTATGACGACCTTTTCGTTGTAAATACCAATCTAAACTTACAAAATTAGAATTAATTTCGTTCTTGGTAAAAGATTCATCAATAATTTTATTAGTAGACATAGCATTGTTAAAATACAACGAAAAATGTTTAAATGAAACGAATGCTTTACTTAACAGCTTATCTAGTTCTTTATTATTGTTATAGCAAGTTTTAATAATTTTAGGAGCTGCTCCAAACTTATGAATTGTTTTAATGTCTGGGAGTCCTTCATTCTTTTCTTTATACGTAGAAATATATTTAGCATATGGAATATATTGTCTATCTCGCATATTTCGATCACGATTAGGAGCGTATATTTTATCTCTAAACAATAAATCTTTTTCTTTTAAATTATGCATATGATTTAAAAAAGTGCCGTCCCAATCTAAAGCTAAACCATATGAATGTTTTAATAGTTTAGGATTGATTAAAATGAAATTAGTACAGTTACGTTTAGAAATTTCTGGTTCGATTTTATTAATATAATCTTCGATGCTATCGCATTCATATACCATAGCATTTTGAGCTAACACACTAATATCCATCAACCATTTTTTATTAAGATGTGGCGGACATAGTACAAAGATATTTTTATTTTTATCAGGCTTCCATAAATTGCTAATAGAAATAGCCATCGAAGTCTTACCAGAACCTGGTTGAGAAATTAAAAAACCCGCTCTTTCTTTTTTAAAATAGCGAGTAAAGGCATTGATAATATTCTTTTGATTGTCAAATAATTTAAAGCTCCGTTTATAATTTAAATAATCGCCAAAGTCTTTAACTTCTTGATCTAAGCCATGATTAGGATCAAATACAATTTCAGAATTTTCATTAATTAATTCAGCAAGATCTTTAACATTATCTAATATATAATCAGATAATTTTGTTTCTTGTTGCTCGTAATTAATGTTGGACATCGAAATAATACCACTAATCTGATCATTAACAAAATGAACATACTTATCTGCACTTGGTAACGTAATATTAGTAATGCCTAATGTTTCAGATGAATTAATATTAAAAACTTTTCTAATTTTAGAATCAGAATCTCTTAGATAATAATTAAAGAATTCTTTAATAAATTCTTTATGAATAAACGTATTAAGATATCGTCTAGATTTATATTCGACTAAATATTCAAATATAAAGCTCTTAATTTTATCTGCATATTTTTTTAATAAATCTTTTTGATCAATACAATTATATTCAGGAATTGTCATACCGATTTCAGAACGATTTAAAAATAGCATATAACATGAACGATCTTTAAAAACAAATTGACGATTACTTCCTTCTAGTGATTCGATCCATGCATCTCGACTATTATTAAAGAAGTATGGTTCGATACCACTATACATATTATTATTTAATATGTTATAAACTTTACGGAATTGATCTTTGCCACCATGATTAAAACAATGTTCAACAATATTAACTTGTTTTATTGTCATATTGTTAATTTCAATTAATACATATGTTTTAAAGTCTGTATGAATTCTAGAATTTGCTGAGAATGTATCTTGATACTGTTGAAAAAGCAATGTTACGATCATTGGATTTTCAACAAGTAAATTTTCCATTTTAAATTGAATGTCCATTAATACAACTTGCCCTTTCCTGTATTGTTAAAATATTGAATTTCTGGAACAATTCGATCGCGAATAATAATGTTTTTATCGCCATCAAATTTAATTTTAGAACCGCGAACAATATCGCCAAAGATATATGTATCGTTAATTTTACCACCCAATTGTTTTTCTAATAAATATAACGGAATAAATTTCTTTTGAACTGGCAACAAGGATTTAAATAACTTTTTATTAGTATTTTCTTTTATGTTCGTCGGAATTCTAATAACAATATCTTTCTTGGCATTATTAGATTCTATATTAGATACATAATTAAATTTAGGAATAATACCTGCTTCTAATACATATATGTTACATAAGCCAGGTCGATTATCTATAAGTTCTCCATTTTGGATTGCCATTTCATTACTAACAAACCAAAATGTTTTAGATTTTTTAGTATTATCATCAATAAATATAGGATTAACAACATCGCCACTTGATAATGTACTTAATGAATAATCAGCTATTGTACTTCTATTACTAAGATAAAAAGATTTGTCAGAAGCAAGAGAATATTCATAAGCTGTAAAGCTTAAAATTACGTTTAGAAGAGAGTTATTAATAACTTTAGGATTATTCATTTCATGATTTATTTTAACGAATATTTTAGATGGAATTAAATTATCAAAATCACTTAATATCTTAGTAAAAATACACTGATGATCATTAACTAATTTTTGATCTAAAGAATATAATGACTTTAAAAACAATGAATGTATTAAAATATAAAACGAAGCAGGTACTTCATCTTTAAATTTATTAAATTCAATATTATTTTGTAACTTTATAAGTGTATTGAAATGTGGATATCGATAGCTATATAAGTCATTAAGTAATCCATATGTTGTATTAATATCATAATAATTTTTTGTTACACCATGATCGAGAATATTGTTTATTTCTTTTATGATAGTTTGTTTAATTTCTAAATCATATTCAATATTATAATAATCTCTTATTTCAAACAACATTAATGCTTTAAATAATGCATTAATAGCATAATAATTTTCGTCAAAATCTTCAGACTTGTGATAGCATTTAATTTTAAATTCACTAATAATATTATTAATGAATGCATTAAATTCAATTATATTGCTAAAATCCATATATTTTTTCGTACTCCTTATCTTCGTCAATATAATTAACTCGATTTTTAATACCTTTATTTTCTAAATACATATTAAATATATCGACAGATGACAATCCTAATAATTCGTTAAATACACCTAAACGAATTAATTGTTGCGCAATATTTTTATTCATATTGTATAAGAAATTCAGTATTTTTTTCTTATCAACAATTTTTAATTCGTTATATGTAGTTTCGCCAAAACCTTTAATTTTGTCAAAGCCACATATAATTTTTTCATTTTCTATTTCGGTTTTAAATTTAGAATCTAAGGTTAATTTTTTATATTTAAATATATTTTGAACTTCAACTACTTTATCTTCTTTAAATTCTTCAGGATAATAATATTGTAAATACGCATTAATATAGCTTATATGAGCATAAGCAATACCATGAGATTTATTATACAAATACTTATTCATATCGTATAATTGATATAGCCATTTACAACTGTTTTTTTTAGACATATTAATGACTAATTGTTTATGAATTTTATTTTTATCCTTCATTAAAACATAAGCATCTTCTAACTTAAAAAATATACTAATAATATTTAATAATTGTTCTTGATACGTAATAATACCATAAGTGTCTTTAACAAAACTATAGTACGGACTTTTTCTGAACCATTTACCATCTCTTCGTTCAGTATATGTTTCGACACCTTCAGGCGATCGCACTAAAGCTAATAAATTACATAATTCTTTGATACTATTAGGTTTAAAATCTTTAATGTACTTTTTAACTTCACCGCCTAACAAGAATAAATCGTCTGGATAATTCCACATGAATTCCCATACTTTTTGATCATCAAAATTAATATCAACATTATATTTTTGAATAATATTTTGATATAGACCTAAATTTCGCAAACTTAAAATATCGAACTTAGGTAAATTATTATACTGATCTTTGTTAATACAACGAACGCCATCGATCATAATATAATCATATGTTTTATGTAAATCAATTACGATACCAGATGGATGCAATTGTTTGCTGCCATTCTTGTTAACAGTATATAGTCGATAAGCATATTTTTTATATTTATTTAATATATAATCAAATACTTCATCACGTCGTAACGTATCGACATCTAAATCGATATCAGCATTATGACCAGCACTAAATCGTTCGAAGCTTAATTCAAATTTAACAGGATCGACCTTATTAATATCTAATAGATATAATACTAAACTGCCGACACTACTCCCTCGACCATACCCAGTCGCAATATTTTCTTTTCGACAAAATTGAACATAGTCATATACAATATAAATATATTCACACATATCTTGTTTAACTAATATATTTAATTCTTTATGTAAACGATCGACATATGCACTTGGCAATTGTAGTTCGTTTAATTTATTCCAACATGTTTCTTTAATAAAATTTTCACATTTTTCTTTGCTCAAGTAACACACCTCCAGTAATAAAAAAAGCAGCCCATACAGGCTGCTTATATACCACATACAAACTAGCAATTGCTTGTATCTAGTAATTACATTAATTCTTCTTTTTCTGAGAATACGTAAACATGATATTCTAATTTACTAAGCATCTCAAACAATTGTTGTCGAGTTTTAATATTCTTAGTTTCAATAGATACATCACCATTCTCACAAAGTTCGATCGTTAATTTTTTAGATTCCATCATGACCTCAGAATAGTAGTAATGCCGCCGTAAGGATACGACGGCATATGAACAATGTAAAAAGGATACTTCCTACATCATTATTGTACTTGATATAAAATTAAGTGTCAACTACCAACATTCAGGACAGCATATCTGTTTGGTCTCGGCATCGATATATGCACATTCGTCGCAGATAATTTTACCACAAAATGCACATTTCATCTTATATTGTAATTCGACGTTGTTATAACAAGATTGACATTTAAATGTTCCTTGAGTTGCTAGTGAATTTAATTTTATTTTTTTAGAGGACCAGCTTTTAATGAATCTAATATTTTTTTTATTCATATTTAAGTCCTAGTGTATTTAATAGTTTAGCATCCAAAATAGCTTTTGCATTCTTATCTTCTTTAACAGATTCTCTAGCTAAGGCAATACTATCTTTATATTTATTAACAATACTACTTTTAAATTTATTTAAATCGTCATACATATCTTTCAACAAATAATAATCATAAGACGACGTATTACTTTTAATAAAATAATTTAAATTATATTGTTCTCGTTCAGCAATGTTAGCTAAATCTAATTTATTGTCTAACATTACGACACGAGGAAATATATCGAATTTGGCTAACGATGTTAGTGTACGATTAATGCCCTTTAATCCGGCTTTATCTCCGTCATAAACTAATACCGGGATTAAACCAATATCGCTGATCATTTTAGCATGAGTGTCATCAAAATCTGTTCCACAAGTACATACTACATTTTTTAGACCATATTTAACAGCTAATACGACATCGAATACACCTTCAGTGATATATATTTCATCGAATGTATAATCAATTTTATCACAGCCATACAAACACCACTTCTTTTTATAGTATTCATTATCGGCCGATACCCAATATTTTAATGGATTATTTTCGTCGATAGCACGTTTACTAAAACCAATTGTGTTTCCATATAGATCTTTAATCGGAAATGTAACACGACCTTTTACATCGTAACCGATGTTCCAATCGTATATATCTTCTTTATCTAATCCACGAGATACTAAATATCGTTTAGCATTATTGTTTTCTCGTAGATTTTGAAAATACTGATCGGCTTCTTCGGCACATCCATCCAAATATTGCTGTTCGTTACCTTCTGGTTTTAACCCCGTAATTTTACAAGCTTCTTGTATTGCCATCTCGAAACTTGCTTTCTTCTTTTTGGTATTCATCATCCACTGAATGAATGCTAATGAATCACTACCAAAAAGTCCTTTAGCTGGATTCTTACGACCGGAATGACAACCGAAACAACACCAAGTATATTTACCATTTTTATGCCATATTCGAAAGCTAGGACTATTGTCGTCATGATCTGGATGAGGACATTTACCGATGTAAATATTTCCTTGTCGAGTTAACTTAGTATTTTTACTAGCTAATTCGACAAGGTTTATTTTATCGGATAATTCTCTTAAAAACTTTCCTGAATATTTCATATCTACCTGTATTATTTAATATAGAATGCATCGTCACGTTCTTCGTAGCTTATGCTACTAAGTTCTTTATCATTAAGATAAGCTTTGCCATCTTTAAATGTTAAATCTTTCTTGACAGCAGACCAATTAAATTTTACAGTCGTTTTAAAATATTCGTCGTCCTTAATACCTTTAACTTCTTTTTCAAGAAGTTCATCGTCATGTTCGATAAGTTTATCTTGTTTTCTAAATCCGGCAGTACCTTCAATAAATTTAACAGATTTTTTACCAGATTCTTCTAATTGTTTAAGAATATATGGTTCTAACATAGTTTTATATCGATCAATTTGATAATCTAAACTATTTAATTGTTGTTCTTTAAACATATTAGCTTTATCTTTAGCTTGATTAATATATCGAGTCGTTTCGACTTCGACATCTTCTTTCTGAAGCTGAAGTTTTTTAATTTGTTCGATTACATAATTAGCTTCTTCATGATTAGTAACTAATGTTAAGTTCTCATGTTCTTCTTCTAATAATTGATCGAGTGTATTTTTAGTTTGTTCTTCGAATGCAAGTTTCATTTTAATAAACCTGCTTTCTCGATTCGTTTGACAAGAATATCGTAATACTCCTGCATTACGACAAGTTGTCGAGCCATCAAATCAAAATCTTCGATATTTTTATTATTATCTAAGAATTTTGCTAATCGATCGATACGGAAACCTAAAATTTCTTTCTCGTCGATTAGTCGAATTTCCCAACCTTCCATTATTGTAACTCCTTTCTAATAATATTTGTATGATATTTTTCTTTTTTATCGACTACTTTTAAAGCAATTTCATCGTAACTACCAATAGCAATTAATTGATATACGAACACACTATCGTGTTTACTACTAGCACGTTCAATACGACCATGACGTTGTGTTTGAATTAAATAACTATCGGCAATATCCATTTCGATTAAATATTTAGCTGAATGCATATTTATGCCTTCTGAACCAGCATTTGATGCGATTATTATGTTATAATCATTCGTTTCATTGAATAATCTTACTTGCTCAAATCGCTTTTCGGAATCCATCATACCATTAATATGGCAAATTTTAATACCTTTAAAACGATTTTCTAAATGCATATCCAATATATTTTGTAATGAACGATATTTGCTAAATACGACGACTTTTTCACCTTCACTAAGAATACTTTCAACCAAGTCTAAGAATAATTCAATCTTTTGACTCTTTTCATTCGTAACGTATTCTTTACCTGCATTACTATCACCAAATCTTAATAACTCATCAGTAATAGCAAGTTCTTGAGCAAAGGTTTGTTTCATAAGAATAAGATTATCTATTTTGTTAAAATCTTCATTCTTACGAGCCTCGTCGATATTTTTAAATCGATCCATCATTGCTTCTTGCTGTGCTTTTAAATCAGCAATTTCTTCTAACAAATGATCGCTAGCTTTTTGAGTTTTAGGTCCAAGGTTACAATATTTTTGACTAACAATTAATTTAGGTAAATGACTACTTACTTCTTCTTTAGTTCTAACAATTAAGTTAGGACTAATCAAATCGGTCAATTCTTTTTCATTACGACTACCAATAATAAATCCAAGACTATTCTTCTTAACATATCGTTTATCGAACTTGTTAATATTTGTGAACAAATCTTTCTTAACGAATCGAAAGATTCCGAATATATCCCTAGGATTTTTTTGTATTGGTGTTGCCGTTGCTCCGAACGTATACTTTACATTATTAAACTTATACAAACTCTTACTACGTTTAGCTTGATAATTTTTAACGTATTGTACTTCGTCGGCAAAAATATATTCGATCTTCATTGCTAATAAACGATCACGAACTTTTTCGTCGTTAAGCGTTTCATAATTACAAATAAGAAGATCGCCATTAAATTGCTCATCAAATTTCTTTTTAGCCTTAGCCGAAGTTTCTAGAATACTCGGCATAAGATCGCTAAACTTTTTAACTTCATGAAACCATTGGACTTTTAAACTACTTTTTACTACGATTAATCCAGGACCTTTTATCTTGTTACGAGATAAAAGTTCTAGATATAAATCGATAGCTATCAAAGTCTTACCAGCACCACAACTGGCTACAATTAAACTGCCGCTATCGATATCAAGTAATTCTTTAACGGCAGTTTTTTGATAATTGTATAAGTCGTATTTACATTTGCCGATTCCTTCTAAATTAAAATCGGCACAATATAATAATAGTTTATGAAAATTGTTTACTTTCCACAAACCATCTTCAAATTTACTAGTTTTTGTTAGGCCATATAGTAGTCGACTATAATCTTCTGCTGAGATATTATTAGGAATTCTTACAAGATTGTTTTTTGATATTTCCAATTTCTGTTAAAACCTCTTCAGAAGTAATAATACAGACTTTATCTTTAGCATGATTGCAAATCGTTTTAATTACAGCATCGTAAACGATATTGCTTACTTCATGATAAGGAACTTTCATATTCTCTGGAAAGAATAAGTATCGTTGGCCATTAATCGTAACATAATAGCCTCGAACTTTCTTACCGAACAATGGAGACGTATGTTTTCCTCGTTCAATCGTAATATTAAAATCGTCGCAGCCAATGCAAGACATGTCTGATTTAAATAGAATTTTCATTGAGAATCCTCCACAGTATAATAATTATTTAACATACTTATTATACTATATTATAGCTTAATTTTCAATGAACTTAAATTAATCGTACCATTTTCAAAGTCGATATATAAGCCTTTTATGCCGGACTTATTTTTGGACTGGTACGGCTTCCAAGGCTTTTTCGACTTGTTCCAAGGCTTCGATGTTTTCTTTAACTTCTTTTCCATTATTGCACAACCTAATGATACGTTTCATGCCGGCGATATAACTTAAACTATCGTCAATCTGTTTAGATAGAATATAGAAATTTTTCTTATTAATAAGACGAAGTTCTTCTTTACAATAGATACTAACTTCGTCTCGAAGACGATGATAATCCATTACAAGAACTCCTCAAGTTTATAAATTTCTTTACGCCACCCAATGGCATTCATTAATTCCATTTTGCAGCCATTACTTTTAAAATAATCACCACACATAATGATGCCGTCACATTTTTTTAACAGATCTATACATAAACTTAACCCTTGGTCGTAATTAAGTTGACCATCTAATGTGCCATAATTATGAATAGGACTAATGAAGATATAATCTTTGCCATGTTTTAACACTAGATCTGCTAATATTTTATCGACAGCTTTTTTGTTGTCGTCGGCATTGCCGTTAGTTAAAAATGGATGACTAATATATAGCATCTTCTTTTCGACAGCAACGGCTGCTGATTCTTTATTATCATTCATATTATTTTTTCTTTAATAAATTAATGGGATATTTAGCATATGTATTTTTCCAATTGTGTATATTTTTATTCATTTCTGAAAATCTTGCATCGGTATCATAATACGAACCGATATCAAAATGTAGTCGAGTAATGTCTTTTAAGTCAATATCCCAAGAACTCGAACTCATATGAGATCTAAAATCATAGAGATATTCACTTTCAAGATCGTAAAAAATACTAGTATATGCCTTAATAAAATCATCGATAAATGATGTCGGTAAATCGATATTAAATTGTGATTCTAATTCTTCTAGAATATATTCACAGTCATAAAACAAATCTCGATCACTAATTTCTATCCCATTAATAGTTCCTTTAAATTCTTGAATTATTTTAGATTTCATTATTATTGTTTTTTATCTTCAACAGAATAAGCATATTCGTTAGAATAAATTTTAACATCGATATAACTATTAGGATGAACATTTACTACATATAAATAATCATTATTATAATCGCTATAATTAAGAACGAAAATACGATTATTGAAATCTTTTTCATTATAAGCAATTTCTGTCAAATAATCTTCGCTAAAATCATCGATATCTTTTTTAATAGCTTCGACTGCTTGTTTTAAATAAAAATCATGTATAAACATATTAATACCTTATTTTTTTTCGATCATAGATCTTAATTCATTCAATTCTTGACGCAATTCTGCATTGTTACTTTGAAGTTGTTTAACTTGTTCAGCCAATTCATATTTATTAATATATTTTTGACCGCCAGTTTTAAAACTTACACCTAAATTGTATGCTACTTCACCATCTACTGTGATACCACCATGAACCATAGTATTTTCATTAGGTTGGTATGCAGCGCCTACGGCAACTGCATTAGCATTACGGTAATGGCC